>VTLG01015753.1_pt1 | contig 28287 bp, 35 predicted proteins | sample 4694571 | NCBI WGS metagenome assembly VTLG01 (sample SAMN12604809, study PRJNA352737) | marine metagenome | biome: ENVO:00000447; feature: ENVO:00000209|ENVO:00000569|ENVO:01000036; material: ENVO:00002151; isolation source: viral sequences binned using virsorter ...
GCCCAGTAATAGCGCCACCCACACCAGCAGCAAAATACTCTCCACCTTTGTTAGTTGTAAAACGCCCCGCAGCCTTTGAGTCTTGAGATAAGCTGACATTCGGGAAAACATCTTTAAATTCTTGTTGGTCAAATAAGTTCCTCACTTTCCTACCAAAGTTATACGATAATTCTGCCGTATGTGTCGTCTGAATTATTTTTATTTTTGGATTATGTCCTATCATCCATGAGGGAAAAAGATGAGAGGCAAACTCAGATTTGGTGTGTCTTGGTGGCATATTCACAATTAAGCGTTTTATTTTTCCACGTGAAATGTCTTCAAATTTTTTTGAAATAATTTTATGATGTGAACCTGCAATAAATTCTGGCCAAACTTTTTTTACAAAAGTTAGGAAGGAGGAACGGGACTCCTCATTTATTTTTATCTGTAAATTTCTTAATTCATATTTCAACAAATCCGTTGGGATTTTAGTTTTTTTCATAAAAAAGTTATAACATACTTTGTGTTTGTGTAAAACTCTCGACTAAAGGAGGCCGACAGAGAAACGGCTGTTTTGGGGGGTGTGGGGTGTAGTTCACTACTGAATCTAGTATGTTGAAGTTTGTAAGTACCTAGATGTTGATTTAGTCTTCATACTCCTGACTGGTACGAAGAAAGAGCAAACGCTACTGCATCAGGCTTGGGCATAAAAAAAGGGCTGATAAACAGCCCTTTCTACCAGCCCTCGAGGGAAACTGTATTATTCTATCTTGGTAAGTGCTGTTTCAATCTGTCCATAACTCTTTGTCCCCACTCTTTTACATAAGAGGGACAATTAGGGTCAAGGATAACAGTTTCAACCTCAGCTTCTAAAACTTTGTACAAAGCTTTCCAATTAATATTATCAGTATGTTGAGGTTGGATTGGTTGTTCATTAGGAACTGCAACATTAGTATTGTCACGAGTTCTTAAACCAAAGGTCTGCTCAACTACTGCTAATCTATTAGATAAGTCGTTATCATTATCTGGCATTTTGATTTCTCCTTTCTAATTACTTTCTAATCCCATTTGATTTTATAGTCAAACTTTTATTTTCTTTTTTTTCTTTTTATTTTTTACTTGACAAAGTCAGCAACCCTCCCCCTATCTTGTTCCTTATACTAGGGATAGGCCAACTGCCGTAAAGAAATGGAAATGCGGAACCAGGACAACTCACCAGGTCCGCAAAGGTTTTAATACTAGGAATAAGGCCAACTGCCGTAAAAAAATGGAAATGGAACAGAAGTAAGTGCTGCATGGGAATCTTATATAATACTAGGGATAGGACGGCTGTCCGTAAAAAAATGGAAATGGAAAAGGCGACCGAAGTCGCCTTTCTAAATAAGATTTAATTAAACAGCTAAATCGAAGTCAGCTACTTCTTTGATTGAGTATTTTGTTTTGTCAGTTTCAACCCTGTTTTTTTCAAGTGGCATTGCTTGAATTTGTTGATACTGTGTTGGTACTTTGCATTTATGATACTCAAGTTCGCCAAGTTTTTCCTTAATGAGTTTCGTATCAATCTTTGCAGATAGTTTTTGCGATACATGAAGTTGGTAATCCTTTCCGTGTAAAAGGTTTGCATTTTCACCGATACCCATATCAATGATAAGATTACGATTAACTTTAACAAAGTCGTCTATTACTTTCTTCATCATTAAAGCACGACCATAACTATCTATGATCTGAAGTTTAGCTTTTTTACTCATTCTAGCTTTGCTTAAGTGAGCTTTTTCTAAAACTTCTAATATATTAACTGATTTTGACATATAGTTTTCCTTTCTGTACTTTCTGTTAATACTTATAATATAGTCCCATTTTATTTTTATTCAATAGTTTTTTTATTTTTTTTTTTAACAACCCACACGCAGCTGGTTCCGCTAGGATCCTTACTACTACTAGAGGCAGGGCGTTTGGTCGTGATGGAATGGAAATGCAGCTCATACGAGTCAGGGAGTCCACGGAACTGTAGTCCAATCAACAAGATTGGCAGCCCACGCAACCATTACAACGGTGATACCCAGCACATGCTGCGGGAAGACCAGTAATGCAACTACATACAAAAACAGCAAGACGCCTAAAAAATGGAGAATCATGATGAAGCCACCATACCAGGAGCTGTGTGGTTGATGTTCTGTTGCATCAACTCCCACGCAGGATGCTCTGCAGCTACGTTAACCTTCGCACCGTCGAACCAATCCAGGTACCAGTATTCTAAACGATGGATGGAGTCATCACGATTAACGAACGCCCTGAGCTCATCACCAGGTCCACCCCAACTGAACTGCCAGCGCCAATAGCCTTCCTTCTGGTTCTCCCACGTATGCGGGGCTACGTAGTCAAAGCTCAGCCCTTCGAATTCTCTGTCGCTGCCATCACGGGCAATTAGGTCTTTCTGTCTGTCTTTCCATTGACCTGCTACCAGGTCCGCGCATTTAAGTTGTTTTACTGTATTAGTCATAGCTGTTCCTTTCTAATGTAGGCAAGGGTAATGGCTCTTGGCCAACCAGAGCGAAACCCTCGCCTGTAACCGTCATCTGGTGTTTATGCTCGCCAGCCCTGTCAGGTACGGAATCCGATTGGGTTACATATTTTTAGGTTTGCCGCTGTGGACCTACTGCCAGCTGCTGGTTCCACAGCTCTCACAGCTGCGCACGAGTCAAACCTAATACCTATATAGTCCCATTCTTTTAGATAGTCAAGAGGTAATTAAAATTATTTCTGGCATGTCAGTCCCGCACGTTGTGCGGGGTCCTTACTACTAAGGTAAGCCCCACATGGCTTGGGTGATGGGCAATGGAGGGAGCCAGGACACGCAGCTCCTGGTTCGGAACCAGAGCTTATATTACTTACTTTTCCTAAGGCGACTTCTTTGACAATGGAGATGGAACAGGCGTTACGCAGCAGCTCCCGCTGGGGACGCTACTAACTAACTAAGACACACCTTTCTTGGCTTGGGTAATGGACAATGGAGAACGCTACAACTTCCCTGGCAGCAGGTGCAGAGGAACTATTACTATGCCTCGGGGGGCGACGGTTTCGGTAATGGAGAATGGAGAAGGACTTCCCTGACGACGGACCAGGATGCTGGGCCCGCTTTTACTTGCCAATTAGGGGAAGGACAATTGGTAATGGAGGCAATGGAGGGAGCCAGGATACCTGGAAAGATATACAGTAAGCTCTCTTCGAGGGTAGTGGCCATGATAAAACTTCTTCCGCCCTTTAAACTATGGGTAAAATTCCACGATTTTTGAAAGGGAGATAAAACAATCTTGTTACTATGAATTACTTTTAACTCAACCCAAACTGATATTCCGTCCTTGATTCCATAACAATCTGGTACGCCAGGTGACGCCCAGTTTTCAAACCTAGTCCAGTGAATGTCAGATAAGTTTTCTTTTACTTTCTTCCATAGTTTTGTCTCAGGCTTCAAACTAAAACAACTATTAAAACAAACAAGGCAGCTAAAAACTTCCAGCCTCCAAACATTAAGAAAGAGATCCAAAAAAATTTAGTCTCACCTTTTATTTCAAATTCTACGTTATCAATACACGGAATCGCTTTGTGTTTCATGGTACATACCTCATCATTTCTTGTAGCTTGTGAAAATAAATTAACCTAAATTCAAAATCGTCAGCTGTTAACATTGCATTCATCAACCATCCAACTCTATTCCAATATAATGTTTCCGTCATTGGAATAGGAACATAATCTCTTTTTTTTATGACCACCATCTTGGTTCACTCCTTCCCTTTTCCCATTTAGCAAAAGTCTTTTCGCCTTTATAATAATTACGATAGGCAGTCACGTAATCGTTATCTTTATATTCATCTGGCATACATTGAGGTGGCTCAGTCATATTTTGACGATAAGATCCAACAGTCTTTAAAAATAAAAATTCATCAATAACTTTTTTAGACGCATGATGTTTGCCATAACGAGCAGTATATTCTCTAGCTAATTCTCTAGCATGATAAAGAGTCCAAGTAAAATTAGCACGACACTCTCCTACCCATATTGTCATGGGATGATTAGGATACGCAGATTTATATCCCATATCACAACCACGTTTTCTCATAGCTGTAGATAACATTTGAGCTGATTCTAACAACATCTTAGGAACATGTTTATCACACAAATATCGTGCTGATATAACTGGGCTTTCAGATAAAAAAAATATATTCATAACTTTCTCCTTTTTTATGAGTGATTTAGAAACTCTAGGATCAAAAGATCATCGCCTTTGGTATCACTCAAACCTTAAAGATTGGCATAGAAACCAATCTTATATACCTTATAATCCCATTTAATTACATAATCAAGGCTTTTTTTCTATCTGTTTTACATCCTTCAGTTCTTCAAAAGTTGTTTCAATACTATATTGTTTTTTTAATTCTAAAATCTTAGCCTCTACATCTTCTCTATTCATGGAATCAATTGTTCCTGTTAAAATCTCTTTTTTATCAACATATAGCCCTGCAATCTGTCCACGCCTAGTCTCTGCAGCCACAGCGGCATTCCAATTTCCTGATTCACTAGCTTTATCTCTAATTCTCGCCAATGTAGCCAGGCTCCTTTCTTGCGTACACTTATATCTTTCAGCAATAGCCCTGCGTTCTGATTCAATGGCATCAGCAACAAGAGGATGTTTATCTGGGTTTTGCAGCTCAGACGCACGAACAACAGCAGAGTCTCTTGCGTACCCCGCTTCAATTGCACATTGTCTAGCAGTCTTTAACCCTTCGGAATGGACAAATAAAAGAATAAACTTTCTTTGTTTTCCTGTAATCTTGTGGTGAAACAATGCGTCAGTCAACGCTTCTGGTATGTTATCTTTGGTTTCTTCCATAATGCACCTGTTCAATAGATGTTTCTTCCCAGAAAATATACAATATTTAATGATTTTATGCAATGCGAGTTATGTTTGTAGATATAAAAAGGTTACTTTTGTAAATGTAAAAGTAACCTTCAGGTAACCTAAAAAGCTAGGAAATACAAGGGAAGTTACTTGGTTACCTAGGATACCTCTACTCTGAGAAATAAAAAAATATTTTTATCTTGGAGAATACATCTATAGGAACGGCTGGTTAAGAAAAAAACTTAGGGTCTTCACTAACAACTCTAAGTGCTTTTTTTAATGCTTCTTTGCCGTCCGTCATGATGACTTCCCATTCATCAGGGGTGTAAGATCTATCAAAATTAGAATTGTAAAAGCGCACAGTCACATCCCCACAGTGGAAACATTTATAAATTTTTCTTACTGGGCTCTCTGGAAGTTTTAGATACATAACGCTTTATCCTTTGTAACGGAAACAAAATAACGTTTTCGGGTAATTTTTCTTTGAAATAAATAGAGTCCATCAGCTTCATACTTTGAACTCTTTCATATTGATTGGTCCTGGCAGCAAGCATGGAGTCAAGTAACTCACGCTGCTTTAGAATCTCTTGGTCGCTCATTCTGCCTCCTTTTAGACGACCCTCGCATGAGCAAAACTCTTAGCGAGGGTTATCAAAGTGAACGAGGCGAATTATAGCCTATTATGAGCTAAAAAGCAAATTAGTCGATGTAAACTTTATATTTCTTAAGGGAATTAGTGGCTAAATGAAGTGGTCCGTGGTACCAGACTGGATTACCATGATCATCTATCCACACTTGATTATAAAATTTATCTTCTAATTCTCCTTCACTTTTACACGTTTTGCATTGAATGGTTGCATTCTCCCCTTCAAAATTATGACGTGTAAATCCATTTCCCTTACAAATTGGGCAAATAACTTTATTAACCACCGTATCTCCTCCAAATAATTCTATTTAATCTTTCCCAACGATTTCTATCTTCTGCTTCTTTCGGGGTCCGTGGGAAACGGAGCGCAATCTTTCCAGTGCGCTCCTTTTCTTTTCGTAATCGTTCCTCTAATGTATTTCTCTTGCGTGCCATTCTTTTGACTTTCTCTTTTTTTCGTAATAGTGGCGCAACGAATTTAATTCTTGCCAGTGATGTTTATTCTGCATACGTCTGCCAAATATCCATCCTATCCAAAAAATTAAAACAATTGCAATGATGTGCCATACAATCATGACTCCTCCTTTGTTTCTTGGTCATTCCACCGTGCCTGTTCTTCCTTGTCATTAAGATAACAAGTAGAACAAAGTTTTTTGTCAGGATAACTTTCCATTTCATGAAGAAACGGTGTTTCCTGGTGACAACAAAAACAACTATACATTTGTAACATACTTTTGACTCTTGTGAACAATAGTATACATTTTTGTGTAATAATCAGGATCGCTTAAAAAATCATAGATTCCAATGATAGTTCCTACTTCGTACTTTTTAAAGTGAGCTACACGTACATCGTTATCACCGCCTTCAGGATCTACAGGAAATCCTACACCTTCCGCTTTAATAATTTTTAGTTTTTCTGTTCCTTTCTCGGCATCATAAAATCTTTCCCAAACTATTTTTTGTATCATGCAGCCTTCATCTTTCTTTTCTTTGCTTCTTTTTCTACTAAATGTGTAATCTGCATACCAGCAGATCTATTTTCTTCATTGGCTATTTTTTTAAGTAACTTGTATGTTTCCATGCGTACAGCTACTGACTTAAATTTTAAAATATTCACGATCCTGTCCTTTCAAATGGTTCGTTTTGTATAATGAGCTCTAGATCACCAAAATCAAAAGCAGGTTGTACTGGGTCGTGAGCCGCGGGCGGTGTAAATTTACGCCCTGTATTTTTTGCAAGTTCTGACCAGTCTTTGGCAGCGCTAATATAAAAATCGGCCATCTGGTGATCGCCTAATCGTTTCGCATTAGCTGCTTTAGAGTAACATTCTTTTGCACGTGTTAAACGCACCCCAAGACGAAATCCTTCTTTAAATGTTGCCTCATAATCTTTTTTTAATATCATGCTTTCTCCTTCTTAGTGTGAGTAGGGGGATTCTTTGACTACCCCCAACCTTTTCCCGACAAATCAACCCTACATGAGTTAACCAGTACTTCAGTACCACCCTTGGACCCTTCAAAGCATTCGCTTCATATCGTTCCTCAAGCGTGCCTTACTACTTTGTTACAGTTGTTCAGCCATACTCAGAGAATGTTGCACCATTCTCATTTAATTTAGTCTTTAATGTAATTTAATGGGACTGTCAACTAAGAAATTCTTTTAACCACGAATTTTCTTCGGATAACTCTTTATACATCCAGGTACAATATTCCTTGCTAAACTCCCATTCCATTGCCTCATTGTAGACACATTCTCTAATAAAAGTTTGATACGGAGAGTAATAACGCCAGATTGCAACACAAATTATAATTGTGGCACAAATGAGAAGTAGTTTAAGCACCTGTTTGATTTAAACCTGGAATAGGGAAAGCATTAAAAGGAAGACAGAAAGCTTCTGTCACCAATCCTTGTTTATAAGATTCAGGTTTACTTTCGTATATCCTCATATAACCATCAAGTGCTATCATACATTTATCCTCCGTAGGGTAAACAGCAGCATTATACTTAACCGATGGTTGATTAGGCATAGATAAAAACATAACTAATAACCAAACTTTAATCACCTGCGTCGCCCCAGCTTTCGCCGAGTTCGACATCTACTTTACTTGGCACTTCTAACTCAACACAATTTTCCATAATGTCTTTTATTTTATTCTTATCCGTGTCGTTAGCAACAGAAAAATCAAGTTCATCATGTACTTGTATGTGCGCCAGGTACCCTTCTTTATATAATTCAAGCATTGCTTTTTTTGTTTGGTCTGCAGCAGATCCTTGTATTAATCTATTTAATGCTTTGTATGTCCATGCACGTTTGATCATACTTTCGCCATACTCTCTTTGTGCTTCAACAAGTGGTAAAGCTTTAGAGCCCCACTCGTTTGACGGTTCCCATAAATCAAAACGGCAACGTCTTCCTTCCAAAGTAAACAAATAACCTTTTTTACTTGCTTTGTTCATTGTGTCACTCATCAATTGTTTAACAAAAGGCACACGCTCGTGATAACTGGCTAATAATTCTGTAGCGTCTTCTAAACTTACACCAAGCTGTGACATTAATTTACCTTTACCCATACCGTAAAATAAACCTAAGTTAATTGTCTTAGCTTGCTTACGAGGAATGTCCGCCATGTTTGCAACTAATTGATGGAAGTCTGTTGTATCATCTTCCTGATAAGCTTCTACAAATTGATTTGATCCTTGATAACTTTTCATACTAGCATAGTGAACGACGAGCCGTGGTTCTTGTTGCGAGTAATCAAATATACCCCACTCGTGTTCTTTTTCAGGAATAAATATAGATCTGATAAGAGGACCCAGGATAGCATGACGTGCTGGAATCTGTTGTAAGTTTGGATTTGAATAACTAAAACGACCAGTGACTGTTCCGCCCTGGTCCGATCTCATTTGGTGGATTTCAGCGTGAATCCTGCCTCTGTACGAGTGCTTGAGGATACTGTCAATAAAGGTGGTTCTCGCTTTATTAATTTCACGGGCTTCCACAACCATCTGCGCCAAAGGAGAATCATGACTTGCCAAAAAGTTTTTATCAAATTTTGGTTGACCTGTTGGTGTACGATCATAAGAAATTTTGAGTGATTCAAATGCTTTCGCCACCGAAGCTGCAGCCCACACTTCCACATCTTTACCTGTGAGCTTTTTAATTGAACGTAGAATTTTATTCTCTTTAATTTGTAAATCATTTTTAATCTTCTCCGCTTTTTCTAAATTAACTCGAACACCTTTTTGTTTCATTTCAAATAAAACAGGAAATAAGTCTGTTTCTAATTGAAAAATATTAACGAGATTTTGTGATGAAATTTCTCGTTGTAAATGATGCCACAAGCGTAGCGTAAGTGCTGCATCTTGTTCAGCATATTCTCCTACATGTGAGGCGGGAAGCTTCCACATTTCACCTTTAGGATCTAGTCCCCACATTTTAGCTGCCTCGTAGAGCTGGGTTTCCGACTTTGACTCTTTTAGATAGTCCTTTCCTAATGAGTTTAGATCAAATCGAAACCTATTCTCGTCTACTAAAGGAGCAGCAATTAGAGTGTCTATTATTTTACCCTTGATGTCAATATCCATCGTCTTTAACCAGCCCACATCGTAAAAAGCATTATGAAAAATATAATTAATATTTTCATAAGAACATTGTTTCTTAAGCCACCTGGTAACTAATTCTTTGTCCATGTTGGGCGGTGTTTCGTGAGCGATGGGATAATAACCACACCACCCTTCAACTGCTACAGCAATCCCTACTACTTCACCATTTTTACGAATATAACCAGGACCGGTTTCTTTTATGCCTGGATCCCGTGTTTCTAAATCAATTGCAATTTCTTCGTACCTTGATAAGTCAGGAAATGTATCTGGTTGTACCCATTCACTAGGCATACGATGTACTTTAGGAAACCAATTAGGTTGTTTTTTCATTTTTCTCCCTCACGATTTTTTCTTTGTTTTTTAAAAGATGCAGTTATCCATTTGTCTGTAAACCCCCATGTCTTTAAAACTTCTCGAGCTCTTTTCTCGTGATGAATTATCATTTTATCACGTTCTTTTGTAAGTTTATCGAGTTTGCTTTTCATAAAAAAATATAGGTTCGTATTCAAATTGTCCTTCCGTACGATGAACAATATATAATTCTTCCTTAGCTCTAGTCGCTCCTACATAAAATACACGAGCTTCATCATCTCTTCCTTGTTGATTTTGCGTTGATGATTTGTAAGGACCGAAAGATAAATCAGTAATTAACATTACCTTTTGTCTTTCCCCGCCTTTACTAGCATGTATTGTAGAAACTTCTATTCGTGGTGTATCATCTAATTTATTTCCAGAACGCATAATAGAACGCAAGTAATTAATTCTGTTTCTAAAACCTTTTGCATTTATCATATCAAACCATGCTATCTCTTTCACGCTTACTTCTTTTGTTTGTGATAACTTTATAGTATCTCTTAACCCAAAATTATTAATTAGCATATCTAAATTATACATTTCTTCTGAGTTACCTTTAAAAGTTCCATAATTTCTTTTAATACGAGTGCTGTCTAAGTATTCATATAATGTATGACAATAGTCTCCAGAAATACTTTTTCCATTTTGTAATTGAGTCCAAGCTCTAATAGCTTCTATGTATTTAAAATTAATTACTGAATGACCATAGCGTTTATATAACCACCCATACATTTCCAAAGATTCACAAACTTGTTTTACAATTTCATGCGTTCTACATAAAATTAACCATTCACCTTCCTTAAGTCCTTTGTTTAAAGGTCTGATATTTAAGACTTTTCTTATCCCTTCTTCATCTCTTGGAAAATAATGTTTCTTAATTCTATTGCTAATAGACTGTGCCATTTTTGTGGCAAGACTGTGTACACTTCTAGGAATACGGTATGATTGTGTTAAAGGTAAAATTGTATTGTTATCATCATTAGCCATGGCTATAAAATGTTCAATGTCTGCACCTGCCCAACGAAAAATTGCTTGGTCATCATCACCTGCTACATAAGTTTCAATTGGCGCTGCAATTTCTTGAATCATATCCACTACTCTCCACTGATGCACAGATAAATCCTGAGCTTCATCAATAAATAAATATTTTAATTTAGGTGGATTTTTTCTTTTTAAAAATTGTGTAAAATAATCTACATATTCATATTTACTTCTATCCTTTTTAAATTTACATAAATCTAAATCCATTTGTTCTATCAAGTTCCGTGCGCCGTAGTTGTTGAGCGTGGTGTCACGAAAAACTTTTGCTAAACGATCTTCATCGTCAGGAAATTTTGCGTAAGCTAAATTAATTAAGTCCTGGTATTCACTTTTTGCTGTTGGCATAGAAATGTCAACACCATTTCCTTTTTTCATTTTATTAACATACTCATGTCCCGTGAGCCGTGAGAGGTCATTATAGTCATGTTCATCCATGATCTGTGATTGTTGAAGCTGTAATCGTTTATAAGCAAGAGAGTGTAGCGTACAAAAATACGGATACTCTTTTTTTAGTTCGTCTTTACTCAAGTCACTTCCTTTCGCAACACGGTCTCTAATTTCTTCTGCTGCTTTAACAGTAAAACTAAAGTAACCAATCTCAGACGGTAAACAAATATTATTTTTTACTAGCTCAGTTACCTTGTTTTTTAAAAAAGTTGTCTTACCTGTACCTGGAGGACCTATAACAATATGTCTATGCATCCATAACCTCCAGTATAGTTTTTGCTATGTAATAAGGTATCTGCGGTACGACAGCGTTACCTAACGCTTTAAGTCGGTGTGTCCTGTCGGGTACCCCATTAGCCACTCTACCCACGTCGGGTTCAATGTCCCACCAGTTGTTTCTTCCTGTACTGCATGTCTCAATGCATACTGAAGATTTACTCCGTTCTCTTCCTTCTTTTTCTTGGCTCTTATTTTCCAAGCCTCTAATGTTTCGCTCTTGTTCATTAGATGATCTGAATGTACTGGTGTCGGCCACAGGCGTGGCTCTTGCACTTGATCTTGGAGTCGTATCTGTATTTGTTGACCGCTCGGTCTTTTCAAATGTCCCTCGTCCAAGGCTTTCCTTATTCCTGGTAAATTGCTCCCCCCAGCTGCGGCGTCTGGCGTCCTCCACATATTCCATCGAGGTTTCTCTTTGTTGGGAGAAAATTTTATTTGTTCCTGTAGGGATCCTGGTGGCACTGTTGTCCTTCCCATCGCTAATCTCTTTTTCATTTTTCTTTCCAAGGCTTCCTGACTTCTTTGATTGATTCCCACTGCCGTTGGCGTTTGCCACAGTCCAGATTCTTTCTCTTTGGTGCGGGGCACCGATGCTAGAAGCTGAAACACTAAACGTTCTAAGAGAGTAGCCTTCACTTTCCAAGTCCTGTTGTACGGCGTCCAAACCGAGTTTAATGTGTCCACTAACGTTTTCTCCAATAATCCAATCGGGCCTGAGTTCTTTGATAAGTCTAAAATACTCTGGCCAGAGGTGTCTCGGATCTTTAACACCTTTTTTAGATCCAGCGATACTGAACGGCTGGCAGGGATAGCCACCTGTGACGATGTCGATAGATTCAATTCCATCTGCTTTGAGTTTTTCATATGTTAGCTCCTTTATATCATTATATACTGGTACAGTCGGCCAGTTTTTATTTAAAACTTTTGTGCAAAAACTATCTATTTCACAAAAGGCTACTGTTTTAATTCTTTTTGTGGCTTCTAAACCTAAGGAAAATCCCCCTATGCCACTAAATAAATCTAAATGATTTAACATTAATAAGGTTCCTCTTCACTAAAGTCTTGTGACTTTAAATTATAATCAGATGATAAAATATCAGTTGGAATCTTCCAACAATGTTCTGAGTTATTATTAACTTTAAACTTCGCTGTTCCACCACCAAACTCTTCAAACATCTTATATTGTGCGGAGTCAGATAGTTTTGTAAAACGTTTTGTTTTTAAGAAATCTCTTAAAGATTGTGGCTTAAAAAAGAAATATCCTTTTTCATGTTCAAAGACCATTCCTTGAAGAATATCTTGTCTATCTTTTGCTCCTCTATTGTTCTCAATAAATATTTGAAGCTGATTAAGAAATTGTCCCTTGGCGGTTACTTCCGTAGGTAATTGAATAAAGTCATCCTCATGCATGTTCTTTAATAAATTATCTACCATGTCTGCCCATATAGCAGGGGCGATGGGCCGTGGGCTTTCATTCGCTTGAGCTATACAAGCTTTACGATATTCACTGTGAGAATGTAATTGATCTACTGATAGAATAATAACCTTCCCATTATGGGTTACTTCATACACAGGATTATCTGATTCCCATTTCTTTAAATTTGTTATTTCATGCTCAGCAGAATTACCAATACCGTACTTCCGACTTTGACATTTTATTTTTTCACATACACTTTTAAAAACAGGAAGCTCACACCGATAAAAATATTTTTTATCTTCTACTTGTTTAAATATTGTTTGAACTTCTCTGCTTGGTAAAGGTGGACTAAAATATTTTGTATTGTATTGATCCATTTTTGTTTCTAAATCATTAGGAAATCTTTCTCGTAAATAAATTCCTAGTTGAAACATGCATTCGTTCCGTGAGCCTTCAGCAAATCCTTGCGAAGCAAGTGTAATTAAACATGGAGGAGCGCCTTTAAAATCATCATTCTTTTTTTCGCTAACAGGTTTTTCAATAACTATATCACTTAAACTTGATACAACTTTTTGTTTATAATGTTCTATAAATTTATCTAAATCTAATATTGAATTACCTTCATGATCATATGCAAAACGACCAGGATACTCTGGATGATTGTAAGGTAGATTTAAAAAGTTACCTGTACCTTTGGAGCTCAATTCAATTTGCTTAGGAAATATTTCACTCTCACCAAAACCTAAAAATACAGCTAACTCTTTTAATTTTATCTGCATATCTTTGGCACGAACAGCTTTAGACACAAATAAATATATGTGAGCGCCTCCACTTTTGGAACAGCATACTACCAAAGGTAATTTTTTTTCAGAAATTCTTTTAATTAATTTTTTATGATCAAAACCATCATAGGTATCAACATCAATTGCACCCCAAGTACATTGATTGTTTTCATTAATAGGAATAATTCCTAAAGAAGGTTCTTTACCTGCTAAATGATTAAGCCACTTGTCTTCAGTTAATTGTTCAGGAACAATCCAAGATTTTCCTTCGAGCTTACCTGATTCGTTTTTCGATCGGCTTTGTGTTTGTCCGTATGCTCTAGTTAATCCACTAAAAATACGTATAAATTCTTTTGTTCTGTCGTCCATAATTTCTCATACCTGGTTGAGAGGCGACGGAGGAAATCTATCGCCTCTCTAGTTTTTGGGTTAGTAAGGTGTTTTATCACCACTGTCAAGATTTTCATCTTCATGTTTTACTTTCACTTCGCCTTTAGCAACTGACTCTGCAAATGCTTTAGCTGCATGATAAGTATCTTCATTTTCGACAGGTCCTACTCGGGTAATATCCCAACCAAACCATTCTCCTAAATTATTTGATTCTGCAATCGTTTTTAGAAGATACACGTGGGAATATGCAGGAGGAGTAAACAAACCATTTTCCCCCTTCATTTTTAAACCTAACATAAGAGAATTCCATCTTTTGGATTTCTTACGTTGAGTGCTTTTCATGGCAATCAAAACTTGAGAGCTTGTGCCATCATTATCCACGACCAAACAATAATGATTAGCTGTATCTTCGATATAATTACCGTTAGCCAACCTATCTTTTTTTTGATCATCACGTGTGGTTTTAGAAAGTATATCACTTTCAGCAGGATAAATATTAACGGGAGCACCACTGCCCTCGCCTCTATCAGCCCACTCAATATATTGACGTTGGTAGGCACAAGGAATTACTTTCACCCCTACTTCTCCGTCAAATATATCTTTTGTTAGCGTATTGTAGATCATTCCACTTTCCGCTCCCTCTATGTATAGAGGATCTCTTTTCTTAATCTGTGGTGATGTATCACTCAGTATACGAAGAAAAGGGATTGCAAGATCGTCCATCCCCAGATTTCCTAATCCTTGATTAGCATCCTTTTCAAAAATGCTAGGATCAAACTGCGTAATGTTCGTTGCGTCTTTTTTCTTTACAGCGTTTGCCATATTTACTCCTTATTTTTTCTTGGTTATTTTAGTCTTCTGTCCGATAAACAAATTAAATGTATTGTCTGGGACAGATTTTCCTTCCTCATGCCACTTTCTTATGGTGGCTTTCAGTGTTGAAGGATGCACTGAAACTTTTACTTCAGGAATTAAGCCCATCTCTTTTATTGATTCTTCAAGATGTTTTGCCTTGTTGCCCTCTCCCTTACCGAAACTCATACCTACTTGGTTTTTAATTATATCTCCTAAGCCATTGTCGTCTAACCATTCATAACATGCTTTTGATTTTTCAGGATCTTTTGGAATTGATACATATATATCTTCAACCACTTGAACTTTAGATCCATCATACATTTCCGTTGCTGTCATTCCTAACTCTGCCATTTTTTCAGGAATAATTTCTCCTGATAGTTTACGCAATGCTTCTTTATTTATTTTTACAGTCTCTTCCATAGACTCTATTAATTCTTCTAATTTAAGCTGTTCTCTTAATAACTCAGCTACTGATTCTAATCCTGTTTGTTCAACGTTCGCTACTGCGTCGCCTTCAAAGTTTATCTTGCTCATCAATTTCGCCTTTCTCATTTATATTAACACTAACAGAATAATATCTCTTTTGAATTTTATCCCATTTAAGTATTTTAAATCTTCCTCTATTCATATCCGAAGCAATACAGCATGCAATACCCATTGCAGCAGGATCACCCATCATAAGAAGATGGTCATTATCATCAAAATTTCTCAGTTTTCTTCGCAATTTTTTAATTGCAGGTTGTGGACTAAACATAATTTGTTGACCACTTTCAAATAAAACTTCAATTTTTCCATACTCTTCTGCACTTAGTACATTAACATATGGATTTTCTTGTACGAGAAAAACTGTTGGTGTTTTTTGATCTATTTCCATCTTTCTACTTGCTCCTTTAATTGTTGTAAGTTATTAATGCAACCTTTATATTACAAATTTAGAAAGTTATTATGGATTATAGATTTAAAACTAAACCTTTTCAACATCAATTAGATGCCTTGAAAGAAAGCTGGAACAAAGAAGTTTGGGCTTTATTTATGGAAATGGGTACTGGAAAAACTAAGGTATGCATTGATAACATTGCTATTTTATATGACAAAGGCAAGATAAATTCTGCTTTAATTATTGTACCAAATGGTATTAAACGTAACTGGCGAAACGAATTAAACATTCATATGGCTGACCATATTAATTACAGAGTAGGAGTGTGGTCTGCTTCTCCAAAAAAAGAAGAGAAAAAAGAACTAGAACAATTATCAGTAATGGCTGATGACTTAACTATTCTTATTATGAATGTTGAGGCGTTGTCCACGGTTCGTGGTCGGGACTTTGCGAGAAGTTTTCTTTTACGCAACCAAGCTATGTGCGTGGTTGATGAATCAACTACCATTAAAAATCATGCAGCTCAACGCACAAAAAATATTATTAAGATGTCAGAGTTAGCAAAGTATAGACGCATTATGACAGGATCTCCTGTTACCAAGTCACCTTTGGATTTATTTTCACAAATACAGTTCCTGGATCCTTACTTAATTGATCAACAAAGTTATTACAGTTTTCGTGCTAGATATGCTGTTGTTGTGCAACGGTCCGTGGGCAGTCATTCATTCCAACACATTGTTAAGTATCAACGCTTAGACGAGTTACAAGAACAAATTCAAAAGTTTTCTACACGAGTTTTAAAAAGTGAATGCTTAGATTTACCAGAAAAATTATACACGAAAAGATCTGTATCTATGACACCTGAGCAATTAAAGGCTTATGTAGAAATGAAAAAGTCAGCCCTAACATTTTTAGAAGATAATAAAATAATGACCGCTGCCACAGTATTGACACAAATTATACGACTACATCAAATTACTTGTGGCCATGTTAAAACAGATGATGGTGAAGTTAAGTCAATAAAAAATAATCGAATACAAGAGTTAATAAATGTGTTAGAGGAAACAGGCGGTAAAGTTATTATATGGGCTGTCTACCGTCATGATATACAAGCAATAGAAAGGAAATTAGGAGAAATATATGGTAAAGAAAGTGTGGCCACTTATTACGGGGATACAAAAGATAATATGCGTCAGTCTATTGTTGACAGGTTTATGGATAATGACAGTAATCTTAGATTTTTTGTCGGAAATCCCAAGACAGGAGGCTATGGCCTTACTCTTACTTCTTCTCACACTGTTGTGTATTTTTCAAATGACTATAGCTTAGAAGTAAGAATGCAATCAGAAGATAGAGCTCACCGCATAGGTCAGACAAGTAAAGTTACTTATGTTGATTTAATGGCTGAACATACGATTGATGAAAAAATTGTGAAAGCTTTAAATGCTAAAATAGATCTTGCTAGTCAAGTAATGGGAGAAGATCCCAAAAAGATTTTATTTGGCTAATGCTTGCTCGAGTAGTATCTCTAGTCTTATCACTCGTTCTTTTATTTCTGGGATGTCTTGTAATATTATCATTTCTAATTGGTTTTGTTTTGTTTCAACTGCTTGTAGTCGTTGCGACATCATTCCGTAAGTTATGCCAGCACTTACTAAAATTAATCCCAACCAGATAATATTTCTTACATTAGTCTCCATAACTATCCGCCATCATTTTTAATTTTTGATATGTTGACATGTTTGCATATCCGCCATCATTATAATTAAAAGTTTGTGGTATGATACTTGCGGCTTCTGGTATAAGAGCTGTTCTAGCACCACTAAAAGCTTCCGCAGGTATGTCACCCGTTCTATAATTTACATCTTGAAACACATCTTCATAAAAACTAGGGTCTCTTATCACATCCATATACGACTTTCCCTCGTCCAAGGCTTTCCTTTTTACTCCTTTGTCAACAAGAAAACCATAAGGAAGTGTTGATGACTTTTCGTCATAATATATATCGCCTTCTCTATCTAATGTATTCATTATCAGATCTCTCACATACTGAGCGTCTTCAGTATCGTTGTATTGATCTCCACGAATATCGAAAAAAGATTGAATTCCTGGTATATTTGGTCGATAATCAATGGGCTCTTCAGCTTCTTGTCTTTCTCGGTCATCTATTTCTTTGGCTCTTTCAAAAGGAGCACTACCTCTACCGTAAGTTTGCATATACTCATCTATATAGTTTTTCGTTGCTTGAGGGAGATCTAATTCTTCCTTTGATAAACCATATAATATTTCAGGCACTTCAGCTAAATCAATTTTATCTTCTATTACCTCATTTATATCCAGTCTAGGATCTTCTACAAAAGAATTTACTGGTTGTTGTTCACCTAAACCTATTCTAGGATCTAGTGCAATATAAGGATCATATTCTGTCATTACCTCATCTAAACCTAAACCTATTCTAGGATCTTCTACAAAAGAACTTACTGGTTGTTGTCCAGGGAAATTACTTAAGTAATTTCTAAAACTATTTAATCCTGTATTACCTTCAACCTCATCTACTAATTCACCTGTACTTTTTTGAGCATCTTCATTAATTTTTGCTATTTTATTATCAGTGCCATCTCCAAATTTACTTAAAAAATTTCTAAATTTTCTTCCTCCGAGATCGCCCACCATTGTTCCTGCATCAGTTTTAGCTAGACCTCTTAACATTTTAAGAGGAAAAGGAACTGCTAAATTCATTAATTTTTCTATACCCGCACCACTAGCAACGGGAAATGTTTTTTTGAATGCTTCTCTTTCTGTACTCCCTGCCTTAGGACCACCTAAATTTTTTCTAATCCAATCACTATATTCAGCTGATGTTAAGCCTTCTCTAGCTTTATTAATATTAAAACTTTTTCCTGTTTCAGGATTAACATATGTCTGTCTTGTTCTGTTTCCTCCTAATCCAAATATTCCAGAACCATCTTTTCCTGTAAAATCTGATTTATCCATTGTGCCAGTTCGAGCGTCATCTATAATTCTTTTTCTATTTAACTCCTGTATTTTCTTTTTAAAATCTCTGTCCGACTGATCTAAATAAGCTTGATTAGCTCTAGCTCTGTCTTTTGCTCCCTCAAATTTATCCGTTGGATTAACTGTAGACTTGGTATATCTTCCTTTAGGTTCTTTCACACCTTGTGGTTTGTATTTTCCTCCACTTTCCTGAACTTTTTTACCTCCAATGTAAATAGCCATTATCCTCTCCTATTTCCCATTGCTATAGCTTGATCAAGATTTCCTGAAGCTAAAGCTATTCGTTGATCTTCTGAAATAGATCCAGAGGCACCAGCCACAGGCGCCAGGTTTTGCATACCTTCAAAATCTACATCTAAGAAAGCATCAGTATTTTTTCTTGTTATAGGGGATGCTTCTGCTACATTTTGTTCTTCTACTTGATCTACTTGATATTTCATTCCTGTCTCTTGACCATCTTCACTAAAGACAGGTTGAGAATCAGCTTTTGTAATTTCTACGCCTGTAGCATATCCGTTTGCGTCTGTTTCAATATTCATTCTTTCACTTCCAGGGAAAGCAGATTGATTGTCACTAAAGATTAAAAATTGAAGAACATCCATAGGATTACCTGGATCAAAATTTTCAATAAGTTCTGCAGGTAAACTATCTACTTGTTCTGATCTTTCTTCATCTAAGTACATACGTCCAATAGTCATCATTGCATTTCTTTTTGCTAAAGTTTTAACATCAGGATTCATGAGTGTAGCAACCCCGTCTAAAAATTTTGGGTCAGCCATTGTGCTCATTCCATAACGAGCCATTAACATTAAACCTACGCTAGCAAAAGGATTAGATAAAATTGCACCACCAGTTATTAAATTAGTAATAGCATTAGCACCTCCTAAGAAACCACGACGTTTAACAAACTCAGAAACATCACCAAAATTAGTTTGTTGAACGCCTTCTGCTAATTCTAACACATCTTTCATTTTCTTCCATTTTTCTATCCCTAATATTTCTTGCATTCCTAGAGCTTTATTTGGATCTGTCATTCCAAAAATATCTTTCATTTTGTTAATATCTAGAATAGGAATATTAAACTGTTTAGTTGAGGCCTGACCAAATTCTGTAGCTGCTTCTTTACTAGCTAAATTAACACCAGGAAGAATATTAAGAGTTGCTTTCGCTGTATCTCCCATACTTCTTGAGTCAGCTCCTCCTATAATCGTTGATCCTGTTGGTACTTGACCACTTATATATCGTGTAGCTCCTCTAATTTTATCATTTAAAACAGAGTTAGCTAAAGCATCAAAAACATTAACGGTTTGTTTTACTCCATTTATTGTTACCTCTGCAGTTCCCAAAGCGTTTTTCATTTCTCTAATAGCAAGAGGTGCTTTTAAAGCACGAGAATCAAGAAGCATTTCTGCTAACATGTCTACTGTAGAAAAACCAAAAGCTCGTTCTGCTCCAACCTTTGTAGCATTAGGATCAGCCATTGAAATTATTTGCGCTGCACGTTGTTTAAGCACATCTTGATGTTCCATCATAAATTTGTTGGCAGCATTAAATTTAGTAACAAAAAGATTTTTAAATTGATTTTTTGCAGGATCGTCAAGCACTTTAAAATTATCAAAATCATTAATGGTTGTAGTCATTGCTGTTGTAAAGTTTTTTACATTTTGCATTGTTGGTGCACCTAAGTCTAATTTTTCACCAGAACGTAAAATATCATTTAAAGCACTTTGTAACTTTAAGAACTGTCGTCCACTAATATAATCATCTTTTAAAAACTGCAGACCTGGTAAAATGTCATTTAACGCTTGACCTTGTTCTAATGTTTTTATTTTTCCTAAAAGTTGATCTAGTTCAATAGTTTCTGAATAACCTCTTCCTGGAAGGGCGTAATCTAATTTTATTGCGGAAGCTTCTTTGTTTATACGTGCTGCTAGTTTAGCAGCTTCTTCTTTAATTAACTGAGTAGGAATAAATTTTTCATTTTTAAGTAAAGTATCAGTAATTTCCATAGCACTGTCGTACATTAAAGCTTTTGAAGTTGCTAAACTGGATACTGTGTCTTTAAATCCTTTGTCTGCCAAAAGACCAGCTTCAGCTAATAAATTAATTGGAGATAAATCATTTAAAGTTCTATTAACTGAGTTAGCGATGGCTACTTGTTGTGCATTTTGTACTTGTCTTGCTTTTGTAGCAACAAAAGGAAATAAACCAATAACTTTACCAGAACCCTTAACAATACCAGCTTCACTAACTGTAAAGACATTCATAGGAATACCTTGTTTTTCAGCTACTTTCATCATTTGCTTTGAGTCTTCGGTAACACCTAAAAGTTTTTTACCCCATGCAGTTTTAATATAAGGAAATATATTGGATAACCCAACAGCGCCACCTGACCAGTATAACTCATTACGCATTTCTATTAAGTCTCGTAATCGTTCATCTTTTTTTACTGCTTCTTCAGGATCAGGAATATTATACATATAACGAGTAATATCGTTCATAATATTATAAGCTTCATTAGCCGCTCCTCGAGCCCATATATTAGCTCCTGTAATTACACCAGCTACAGCGGCTGGATTATCTTTAACAGCATTAGATAGTAAACCATTGTCAATACGACTTCTAGCTAAATTGTTTTTTCTCAATAACATAAAAGCTCCTATATCTGATCCAATAACAGCTATATCTCCTAGTCTTGTTTTAGGTTGATCAGGAATAAGTTTTGATTGAGCAAAGTTTATAATGCCTTCATAAGTTTTAGGAATATTAAATTCTTTTGCAGCAGTAAATGCTTCTGTTAGTCCAGGACCTATTTGTGCTTCTTTTTTTACTTGTTGTAAATAAGTTCCAATTGGGTCATTAATTCTGTTTGTAATGGCTTGAATTTTTTTGTCATATTCAGCAAGATCTGCTTGCATATCACTTGGAATATTTGTTGTTGTTAAATTTTGTTTATTAATCATTTCTAAAATTTGTCTTATTTGATCTCGTTCTTCAGCACTACGTTGACCAAATTTATCAATACCCATTCCGTTAACGACTTCTTCTACTCCTTCAATGGTAATATTTTCAACGCCTGTAATACCAAATTGGGATAGATCTAAAACAACACTTGTTTTTGCCATTTTACTCTCCCTCCATTTTTACAGAACCATCACTCATAATAACAAATTTAGGAAGTGTAAGAGTTGTCTCTCCCTTAGATTTAGATATTTGTTCTCTTAATCTATTAAAATCTACTTTATCATACCCCATATCTATTAATTTTTGATATACAGGAGCAAATTGAGGAATAATAGCAAAGCTGTCTAATGCTGACATACGAGACAATCTTAAATCATTTTCTAAAAATTCTAATTTTGTTACAACCGCTGCCGCTGAAGTAAATCCATATAAGTTTAAATCTTGCGCTGCACGTTGAATGTCATCTAAGTTTAATCGTCCTGATGATTTACGAGCTCTTGCAATAGCATAAATAATAGCATTTGCTCTTGCTTGGTTTAGAGGTAAATCACTATCATACCATCCAAGTTTATTAGCAATTTTCTCTTGTTCGCCCACACTTTCAAAAATTTCATGATACCCATCAGAAAACATTGCTTCTTTTCCGTATTCTCTCTCACCGTTAGGTCCAAAGCCATCAGACATTTTTAAACCTTCTCCACTAGCTGCTATTTCATCAAAAGATCCTGATAAGTTTTTCATGTTTTCAACATCTTCAGGCGTGATATATCCAGCATCTATGTATTTTTGAACTTGATCGGGTTGAGATAAAAATGCTTCAACAGTAGAGTGAATAGGTTGATATTTAGTATTTTTAGATATTTTTGTTCCATCTTTAAATGTATATCCGTCAGCAAATTGATCATTCCATTGAGTGCCTATAGCGTCTGAAATAATTTGAGCAAAGTCTTGTCCATAAAATTTTAATCCAGCAAGAAAACCTGCACGCATTTTATTAGTTCCAACTGATAGACGAAGATCATTAAGATACATAATATTTTTATCGTATGTATCTATTTGATTTTTTATATCTAAAATTTGAGACACACTTCCCATTTTACTATAGTCCGCTGGAGCTCCTGACATCGCTGTTGTCATTTCTTGAATCCCCGCAGGGTTTACTATTAATTCCATTTGAGGTATTCCATCTTCATCTAACTGCCCAGTAGGTTTATAAAATTGAGGACCATCTGCTGTTATTACAGTATAGGCTATAAAAGGATCTCCGTAACCCGTTCCATCTGCTAAAGGCAAACGAAATTGTCCTTTTTTTGGTTCTAAAACTTTAGTTTTGTAATCTATTTTAAGTTTTTGAGCCGCTGAAAATTGATCGTTGTAGGCTTTCAGCAGAGTTTCATTTTGTGTAATTGCTTTATTATATAAAGCAGATGCCATCGTCATTTCAACTCCTCTGTTAGCATCATAAATAGATTTACGGTTAGCTATTTCTGCAGCTTGTCTTTGAAGTTTAGCACTAATTATTCCTTTTCTACTTGCAGCTAGGTCTTGTTGCTCGACGCTTTTAATTTTGCTGAGGTTGGCAGCAAGTTGTTGTCCAGCTTGAGAAAGAGGTTCACCAATACGTCCTCCTTCTGTAGGTCGCATTAATCCAAATCCAAATTGAGCTAAAGCTAATTTTTTTTGACCACTAAAATCACTAGGAGTGTAGAGTGCTTCTATTTCTTCATCACTTAAGGTTGGAGTACCATATTTTTTTAAATAAGAATCTTCGTCTGTAATAAGAAGATCTTGATAAAATGATTTAGGATCTGAATCTACTAATACAGGCTTCTCTGGAAAACCAAAATCCATTTTATCAAAATCAAAAATATTTACATCTTCGTCAGCCATTTAACCTCCTAAACTGATGATCCTAATCCAAAAGCTGATCCTGCTCCTTCTGCTCCAGATAAAATACCATATGTTCCTAGTCCTGCACCTAACGCACCAAGTAAAGGATTAGTATATGGAAGTGGTTTTTGTTGTACAGTTTGTTGATATGATGGAATGCCTTGAAGTATATCACTCATAAATCCTAATCGTTTATAAGGCTCTTGTGACATTTCTATTTGTTGTCTAAATTGTTCATTCGCTAATTGTTGTGCTTGAGTTTGCTCTGCTTGGCCAAATCCAAATAATGATCCAAGACCTTGTTGTTGCATACCAAATTGTTGTGTAGCCATACCTGCACGTTGAGCACCTAATCCTGCTTGCCCTGTGCCTATCTGACCAAAAAGAGGAGCAGCTTGAAGTCTTCGACCCGCTGCTGATTCATATGTGCCAATAGCTTTGTCTTGAGCTTGTTGATAATTTTGTGCTAAATCTTGGAAGATACGTCTAGACTTAATATCAAGAATATTTTTATCTAGTTCAGCTTCTTGTACGCCCATACGAGATCCTCCAAACGCACCTACTTGTTGTGCTTGATCTTGTAATTGATTACGAGCTACGGCGGCTTCTGCATCCATTTGTTTAAGAGCTTCTTTAGTAACATCCGATTGATACTGATTAAAAAATTGTTGATAATTGCTTGTAGAAGGATCAAATTGTCCTTGAGCTGCTTGTAAAGAAGGAATACCCATTCCAACTGTTGACATTCCTGTTCCAATATCTTGTTGCGCTTGTGCAAAAGCAGGATCAAAAGCAGCGCCCGTTCCTGTTGGTAATCCAGTAGTTGGATCAATTCCGTATAATCCTGCCGTGCCTCTAATCGCACCTGTTTGTAGAGGTCTAAATCCTACAATTCCTTGTTGTGGAAGCCCTCCTACTGGAGCTTGCCTCGTTAAAGCTTTACTAGCGTCTAGTAAATTTCTTTGTTGAGCCTCCATCCATGGTGGTGGATTCACATATGTAACACCAATTGCCATTAACTCATTATCCCTCTACCCTTTGATGATTCAGGGTCTAATTTATTCATCATGTTATACATTGCTCTTGGTCCTCCTGCGTTGTCAACAGCTTTCGCTGTAAATACAAATTCTCCGTCACTTAGCATTGCTGGAATTTTATCATCTTTCGGACCGCCTGGTCCTTCAATCATTCCAAATTTAGGAGGAAAGAATTCGGTTATACCTGGATTTTTTTCTATTTGATTCATCATTTGTTTTCCACTCATGCGTGGATCAAAAATTTGAGGGTTAATACCTGAACTACCATTCATACCGCCCCCAGAAGCTCGACGAACGGGTATTTTAAAATTCATTCTATTACGTGGATGTCCTCCAACATTTAACTGAGCTATTCCTCCAGTTGCACTTGGTAGAATTGCTCGACCTTCTTCATCTTCCGTAAAGTCAACAAGTTTACCATCTACAACTCTATCACCTATTTCACCTGTTTCTACATTATAACCTAAGTCTAAATACTTATCCTCTAATTGAGGACTACCTGTTATTTTTGAACCCCATAAATCATTAAGATAATTCATTTCCTCCTTTAATCTAGCCGCTTCAGCTAGAGAATCAGATCGTTCTATATCAAATTGTTTTTTTGCCATTAACATTGCAAGTATACTAGCAATACCTTGCCCTCCTAAAAGTTTAGAACCTTTTTCTACAGTACCTAAAATTCCACTACCCGATTTTGCTAATTCATTTTCTAATGAACCAAAGCCTTCTCTACTAAAACCACCAATTATGTTACGAAGAGGACTTCCTTCTTTTAAAAAACTAGGTAAGCCAATCTTTCCTCCAAGCAAAGGTTTTCCACCAGGCATTCCTCCCATACTTATAAAAGCAGCTAAAGCAAGTGCTTCGGGATTATTACGAGCAACATCTTGTGCACCGCTGCCGATGTCCCTTATACCTTTTTTAACTCTATTAATTATTGATTTTAACATGTACTCCTTAGCAATTCATGATATTGTTACAAATGCAAGGAGGCTGACCTTGAGATAAACCTATTTAATTATATATTTATAGGCAAAATATTGCTATATGACAATAGATATTTATGGAAAAGAAAGGAATCCCATGGCTAAGAAAGAAAAAGTAGTAGAAGAAGTATTAAAATTTGAAGCTATCAGACCTTTTGGTCCAACTATTGTTAAAGGTAAGATGCCTGATAGTATAGTTAAGTTATTAGATGATAAAGCTTCAGAGATGTTTGAGGATAAAGAATATGCAAAAAAATTTGATCACGCACCTCATCTTGCAGGGAATGTAAAACAAGAAACAAGATATGATCCTGAATGGTTAGGTTCACCTGATGCTCAACCAATGATTCACTTAATGGGTGAAATGGTTAAATCTTATCTTTCTATTCCACCTGCTAGTGAAACAATTAGTCCTGAGTTCGTAGGTCAAATGATTATTGAATCTATGTGGGCCGTGAGCCAATGGGCGGGAGACTTTAATCCTTTTCATATACATGAGGGACAATTATCTGGTGTGTGTTATTTACGAGTGCCACCAAGTTTACCTGATGAATATGCAAAGGAAGATCACTACCCAACAGTAGGTGATATATGTTGGTTTAATGGTCAAGCTGCTACATTTAGTGGTCACAAATTTCAACACTCTCCTAAAGTAGGAGATATATTTTTATTTCCTCATTGGTTAGCACATGGTGTTTATCCTTTTAGAACACAAAATGAAGAAAGAAGATCGGTATCTTTTAATTTACAATTAGTGAAAAAAGAAGGAGATCCTCAAGTAGGAAACGCTGAAACAGCTAAAAGAAAAGAATTTTATAATAAGAAAAAGTGACCCCATGATCGAAGTTATTGATAATGTTTTTGACGAAAAAACCATTGATTTTTTATATTTTCATTATCGAGATGCTAGTTCTTGGCGTTTTACAGGAGGAAATGTAAACACCGACTGGAGAAAATTTTATAAAAATATTGGTAAGAAATCAAAAGGGGATATTACTTTATTAAATAAAGCCAATGATATTTTTAATGATAAATTATCTCATTTAAAAAATACTCATTTTTTAGATAGACCTTATGCTAGTGGGTATGTTTATGGAACAGTTCATGATATGCATCAAGACGGTGCATACCCTGAACATTGTTACACAATAATGTTTTATTTAAATAAAGTTTGGAACATATCATATGCGGGTGAGACTATTTATACTGATCCAACAAGGACAGAAATAATATGTTCAGTATTACCTAAACCTGGTAGGGTAGTTGTGTTTAATGGTCAAATTCCTCATTGTGCAAGAGAAGTAAGTAGAACCTGTATTGAATTTAGAATGGTAGCAACATTTAAATATAGACAAAACAAAAATGGACATTAATAAAACTCCAATGGTCCGTGTGACATGGGTTGATGCTCGTGATATGGAAACAGGGTGGCTTGAAGTAAAAGAAATTCTTAATGCACCTGTTGCCATATGTATGGAAGTAGGATGGTTAGTAGTAAATACGGAAGAGAAAGTAGTTATTATGAGATCTTTTAGTGAAGAAAAAGATGCTCTTGGAAAACCTGATCAAAACGGAGGTGGTGCTATCGCTATTCCTAAAGGGTGGATAAAAAAAATAGAATATTTAACAGTAAGTTATACGACGCAATAATGAAAAATAATATATACATTCAAGATAATTTTTTTGATTCTAAATTTATACAAACTTTGCAAAAAGAACTTGTAACTTTAGACTTTCAATACAGATATTCTCATCCTCACACGGGGAAAGATAGTGTTTATAATCGCAACTATCATCATGTAGAATTAACTGAAGATGCTCCTGTGGTTCAAGAAGTAACTAAAGGATTAAAAACACATTTTAATTTTTCTTCAATAAAATATATGGAATCATTTTATTTTTTAAGTTTTCCTAACACTCCTGCTATTCCTCATCAGGATAATGTAGATTTTAACTGTTTAATTTATTTATTAGGAAATCCTTTAATAAATAATGGAACTGGTTTTTATATAGAGCAGGAAGGAAACCAAGTTTTAAACTCACATGTTGGGTTTAAAGAAAATAGAGCTATTTTCTTTGATGCTAAAATATATCACAGCCCTTTGCAGTTTGCAGGAAATTCAACTCCTCGTTATGTTATGGCTAATTTTATTAAGAAAAAATAAACTATGCAACACAATAAAAATACAGAGTTTGTTATGTATGTAGATAATTTTTTGGATGAAGACACATTGAAATCATTACAAGAAAATGTAACAAAACTAGAGTATTATGAGGTAAAAAACCCTAACGGCCAGCTATATGGTATGCGACACACTTTTAATAAAAGTATTCATAGTGATCCGTTACTTAAATTAATTAAACAATATTTTTTTCCACACAGAAATCTTGAACCTATGTCTGTAAGTGCACACCTACGAGAAAATAAAAAAGAACCTTTGTTTCACGTTGATGATGATAAAGGTAATGTTGCTAACTTTCTTTTGTTTGTTAAAGGAGAACCTCTTCTTAACAACGGCACAGGCTTTATGCATAATAATCAATTATCTTCTCATATTGGTTTTGTAGAAAATAGAGCTGTGTTTTTTAACGGTTCAAAAATATGGCATTCAGACTTACAATCTTTTGGAGATAGCTCTAATAGATATACACTTAATATTTTTTATAAAGATGAAAACTAAAGTATTTATAGGAACACCTTGTTATGGAGGAATGATAACGGCTGATTATTTTAAAAGTTGTTTGCGTTTAGTAAACGAAGCTCCTAAGCATAATATTCAATTACAATTTGGAACTATTGGAAATGAATCTTTAATAACACGAGCTCG
>VTLG01003558.1_pt1 | contig 28281 bp, 23 predicted proteins | sample 4694571 | NCBI WGS metagenome assembly VTLG01 (sample SAMN12604809, study PRJNA352737) | marine metagenome | biome: ENVO:00000447; feature: ENVO:00000209|ENVO:00000569|ENVO:01000036; material: ENVO:00002151; isolation source: viral sequences binned using virsorter ...
TGCAGTAGGAGCACTTATATTCTGACCTGCGAAATAACCAGTCTTAGCTGCAGAATCATAAATTACCATTGATTCGGCATTTGCTCCAGGTGTCCATCCAGCGTCCGGTGCGAAAACTGTATAATAGTTAGTACTCTCAGCAGCTTTCATCCAGATCATATCAGGTTTAACACCTAATTTATGTGGTATAGCTCTATTACTAGTATCGTCCCCATAATAATTTATAACATCTAGAACTCCTGGGGTTCTTTTCCATAAATATCCTAAATAATCGCTGCCGTTTGCATTAACTCTGGCATGACCACCTACTACTACACCATGAGAGCGTGACCAACCAACGTTCGCGACATGCGAGTCAATTTCAGTATCTGTATCAGCAGTATCGAATGCTTCTTGCCAGCCATTACCATGCATTCTGAAGCTACTAGACCAACTTTCAGTTGCACTAGTTTTCTTTATCCAAACCCAGTCTGGATTAAGGAGATCAGTAGCATCATCCATCCTAAGTTTTAAGGCCGCGCCATTTCCTTCCCAAGATTCAGCATAGAACATTTTACTACCATCTTCAGGAGGTCGTCCTACATATCCATCAGGACGTCTTATAGCAAAATATGCAAAGGTTTGACCACTTTTATTCGTCCCCTCTGAAGTACTAGTAACACGGAATCCTGTATTATTTTTATGAAGTCTAATAAAAGGACTCTCATGCCATTTCTCGTATGACGATAACTTCCAGATTCCAGTATTTTGAGTAGTATGATTACTAACTAAACCTTGGGATTGTGAATCGATCCAGTGCCAAACAGCATCAGCAGAATCCCATGTAATACCTTTTATCATCAGGAATTGAGGTTCCCAACCTAAATCTACATCAAGACCAGCACTACCAGTACCAGTATAAGTACCAAATTTACATATTTGCTGATCTCCATCTTCACCAAAGACAGCATCATCTCCCCATAGATACATTACATAATCACCACCACCCTGATTAACTTTAGCACTATCACCTATATGTACGACACTATCAGTTGGTACTGTATCGTCCCATATATTAGCAGAGGTATGTAAAGTGTTATAATCCAATCTTGAGTATTTTCCTTTACCATGATCTACATGATAAACAGTCCAATCTTGAGGTGTATCATCTATAGATTTAACCCAAATCATTTTTGGGACACTTTTGAGATTATGTGAAATAGTTCTTGCTGCTCCATTTCCAGTATATGTTACTATATCTAGGAAACCAGGAGCTTTTCTGAAGCACCAGCTAGCGTGTTCCTCACCATCCTTATTAGTTTCTTCAGCATTAGTTAATGTTAGTCCATCTGAATTAAGTGAAGTAATAAAACCACTTTCATCTGTTTGATTAGCATCTGATCTAAAATCTAAATATTTATCAGCATCAGAGTCCCTTACCGTATCAGTAACACGCCATTTTTTAAGATCATTATCATTTCTCTTGAAAACAATTAAACCGCCTTCACCTGCTAAGTCTATATAATTTTTTACAGTTTTATCAGAACCTGCCCCTTTAAAATAAAAAGGAGCATATACATCATCTACATAAACCGCTTCAGCAGCACCGACTCCTGATGTTAAGAATGTAGCAACACCTCCGCCTAATCCAGTCAAACCGATTATCGGAGATTCTTTTTTATAAGTTAACGTACTAGTCATAATTATGCAGAAGTCTTAGTTAAATTACCTATTACAGTAAATCCACCGGAAGTTTTAACAATAGTATACGTATAAATATCTACACCTGAACTACCTCCAGCTGCAGGTGCTGTACCTCCAACCCAATTTTCTGTTACTGCAGATCCGTCAATTGTTAATTGAGCACTAAACCCAGCTGCAGCTGCTGTTGTGATTATAGTTACTGTAAGTACATCGCCAGTACTTAATTTAGAAGCTAAAGTAGTAGAACTATTCCACCTTAAATTAGGTGTACTTGTGGTACTTTCAGCAGTGGTAAAGTAGAAAACGTTACCATTTGCTAAGTCTTGGTTAAGATTATCACTTAACTTACCTGCAGTAATTGTACAGGCTTCTGTTAGTAAACCGTTAAAATCTGCTTGACCTGTTACTGTTAAACCTGTGGCTGCATTAATTTTCTGGTTAAAATCCCAAGAATCGGTAGCATTTGTCCAAAGAATTGTTTTATCACTAGCTCCTTTCAATGTAATACCACCGCCATCAGCAGTAGTATCTGAAGGAGAACTAACTGAACCTAATTCTATATTCTTATCATCTACTGTTAAAGTAGTAGAATTTACTGTTGTAGTTGTACCATTTACTGTTAAAGTGCCACCAACTGTAACATTACCTGTAGTAGTAACTGCAGGTGCTGAAACTAAACCAGTACTAGGATTATAATGGAAGTCACCATCAGATTCTAAACCTACATTACCTGTAGCACTAGCATCTTCAATAAATGGAATTAAATTATTTTCATTAGTACTTTCATTATCTGCTACGGATACATGAGCAGCATTTGTAGCATTAGTAACTGTTACTCCAGCAATATGTGTATCTAATGCAGTACCATTAACTGTATAAGCATCAGCTTCACAAGTACCATCAATATCTACATTACCAGAGAAATCTCCAGTAGCAGCATCAAGTTCTCCTGTAAGGGTTATGTTACGGAAACCTGTGATATCTTTGTTAGCATCTACTTGAGCAAGTTCAGAGGCACCTACAGTACCAGCTACAGCTGGATACCTTGCCATCGGGAAACCTCCAGCTGTACTTTCATCATGTACAACGACAACTTTTTTATCAGTATCTACAGTGACTTCACCTACTGCACCAGTAAAGCTACTGTGTTGTGAGGTTGTACCTCTTCTTAATTGTAATTTTTTAGCCATAATTTTTTAAAGGGTACCAAAGTCGAGTTGTAGATTGTCGCCACTAACTGTGCCGACTTCTGTTAAATTTTTGTCATTACAATCTAAATGACCAGTTAATTCTGGTGTAGAATCTTCTGCTAAACTAGTTATACCACTGGTTATACCAGACCACGCAGATCCAGTCCAATATTGTAGAACATCAACACCTGTATTAAACCATAGATAACCTTGTTGAGGGCTTCCAGGTGCTGTGCCTCCAATTGTATATTCTACTGCATATCTATTAACACTTGTAACGCCATTAGCTACGGTATTAATATTAGCTATAGATCCAGCTACCGTATTGATATTAGTAGAGTTTGTTGCAACTGTAGTGATATTAGAATTATTACCTGCTACTGTATTTATATTAGTAGCAGCACTAGCTACAGTATTAATATTAGATGAATTATTATTAACAGCATTAACATTTGCAATATTAGCACCAACACTTGTTACACTACTATTAGCTCCAGCTACAGTGTTAATATTAGTTATATTATCTGCAACTGTATCGATATTATTACCAGTACTAGTTGTTACAGACTCTGATACTAAACCTAAATCTTCAGCAAATGTTACTTCACCAGATACAATTTCAATCTGATCTAGTACAGTTTGACTAGGTACAACAGTAATATAAGCACTACCAGTATACGCTTTCAGTACATCAGCATTACTATCAAACCAAAGATCACCCTCTACCAGATTTGAGTTATCAGCCCTCTTATCTGGCTGGGTGTTTTTAATTTGATAAAGATCAGCAAAGTTATTAACATCTGCTACATTAGTAGCTACTGTACTAACAGCAGTAGCATTAGCTGCAACTGTTGTAACTTCTGTAGCTTTAGGTACTTGTCTATGGAAAGCATAAGTATGAAGAGTAGATGTAGTCTCTAATATCATACCAAAGCCAGCAGCATAGGTAGTACTATTAGCTAAGCCATTGATTGTAACAGTGTTACCACTACCAGCTCCATCAGTTATAGTTGCTACACCACTACCATTTGAAGTAAGATTACTTGCTAAAGCCTTAATACTAACAAGTGTACCTGCAGCATTATTGATATCAGGGTTCGCAGCCGGGAATGATGTCTCGTTAGCTATAGGTACAAAACCACCTACATCGTCAATCAGGTCGATTATACGAGCGTCTATAGCTGCTGTAGTAGCTACCTTAGTATCGCTATTAGACCACGTATTACCACTAGTAATGGATTCTGTGCTATCTTGTTTAAAGAATGCAGCATCAGCCTGTGTCTTAGTATAGTGATTAGTATCAATTTCTGTTTCTGTATAGTATAAATCATTTAATTCTCCTCCATCTAATTGAGATATTGTATAATACCTACTATCAAGATTAGAACCAGCAGCTAAGTACCTACTATCTAAATCAACTGTACCAACGGATGTCACATGCCCTTGAGCTGTTACAGTTATATCTTGAAGTACTTCACCACCAGATTTATTCAAAGCTACATCAGCACCAGTTACACTATGATTAATTGTAACTCGACCACCAGACACACTCTTAGCAATGTCTGTACCAGCTAGTACATCACTTTCCATAGCTGTATCTATAGCACCATCAACATAGGTTTTATTAGTAGCATCTGTTCCTGCAGTAGGCGTACCTACACTAACTACTTTAAAATTACCTATATTTAGATTGCCTAACATAGTAGCATCACCCAGAGTGCTCATCGCATTATTCTGGACTTCTTGTACTGTATATAAAGTTTGGTCTGCATTATCGTTTAAATCCCCAGCTCTTATAGAAGATCCAGGGTAAAACGTTGCTTTTCTTGTATCTGTATTTGTATCTCTAAAGACAATTACTTTTGCACCATTATCAGGTGCTTCTCCACTTACAAACTCTAGAGTTGTAGCATTAGGAAATGTGTATTTAGTTGTATCTGTAACAGTCGTTCCGTCAAGTTTTACCTTGACATCTGACGTTGATAAATATGGAAATGTGAAAGGGAAGTCTCTTTTAGATCCAGTCCCGTCATGAGTATTTTGAGTTGTAGCCATAATGCTTTAACGACGAACCTCTTGTTGAAGTTGTTTTACACGTTTTTGAGTTCGGGCGGCTCCTTTAGTATTACCTCTTCTTAATTCTAGATTTCTCCATTTAGATTCACGACCTAAATTAGAGTATTGAGATTTATATATTTGTAATGCATTCCACGCATCATTAAAAGCTCTATCATGAATTCTATCTAATTCTCTATGCATTATATGTTCTTTAATAGGGAAGTCTTTTTGATGCTTCTGTCCTCTATCTTTACGATACTCTGTTAATTTTTTATTCCAGAAACCATCACCTTCAGTCATCATATTTTCAATTTGAATACGAAGGTTTGAATTCTGTGCAATCCAGTTATTAATCCAATGTCTATCTACTGTACTTAAAGGTTCTCCTGTAATTCGATTCTTTCGAATCTTCTGTAATCCATCCCAACCTGTACTTAATAACCATTGACGCCAAGGCTCTAAACCACCATTAGTATTAAAACTTGGCAATACTGAATTAAATCCTGCAGTGAATGTATCGAAATAATTAATAGGATTACCTGTATAAATATCTAATTGATCTTTTAAGTATTCATTACCTTGATACAAGAACTTATTCATATTAGCTAATTGTGCAAAGAAATCATTCTCTACATCTTTTAGTTGTGGTGTGATAGCTTTGTTAAGAATAGATCTAACACCAGCATATGGTATCATCATATTTGCTTGTCTAGCAAAGAATCTATTCCAAGCACTAGGATCACTTGATAAAAGACCAACTAAAGGTTCGAATCCACTAATAAATGTACCATTAGTTAAGTTCATACTAATAGCATAACCTGCTTTCCTTAATAAGTCTTCAGTGATAGCTTGATCTACACGATTTGCTTGGTATACAACATCAGCAGTTAAACCTAATAACTGAGAGAAAGGTTCAAAACCTCTATAACTATGCCAGTCACCTGTTATAGGGTTTCTAATAGACAAAGGTTTCCAACCTAAAGCCATCATTCTAGCTTTTTCAGCAGCATCTTGTGGACCATTTCCAGTTAGATTGCCTTCTAATGCCCATAGACCAGCACCCATAACCACAGTACTACCCATGATTTGACGTCCAATATATTCAGACTTAAGAGTTTTAAAAGCTAAGTCAGCATCTTGTGAAGCATCTATACCATGTTCTAATAAAGAAGCAATCTTCGCTTGTTCAGTTTTTGCTCCTAATACTCTACGAGCTTTAGTTAATGCTGGTCCTAAGTTACTTGTAGGGCTAAATGACCAACCCAATTCAAATGCATTTACACCAGTTCTAGGGAATAAGAATATACTCCTAGCTGCTGGTATATGATCTAACATATTCTCAAAATGTCTAACTACTTTACTATCTAAGTTAAGTGCTATTTCTTGAGCTGCATGCTTAGCTGCAGTATCTGTTAATAGACCTGTATCATCGAATGCTTGGTTATAAAGATTACGTTGTAATTCTTGGAATTTAAAGTCATCTACACCACCACGTGTAGCATCAAATAATTCATCATACGCTCTAGCACGTGACATACCACTAGCCATGAATGAGTTAGTAAATCCGTCAATAGCATAAAGAGCATTAGTACCAAACCTAACAAATGGTTGCTTGTTCCACCAAGTCAAACCTTTAGCAAGTTTCCACATTGCAACCTTACCCCATTCTTCATCAGCTTCCCATCCTTTAGCCATGCTATCCATATATTCCATATGTTCTAGCTTCTGCATCTGCATATCAACACGACCACGTGCCATAGCATCTTCAGGATGTTTCACGGCAAGATCCCATTCACTACGCATAACTTTAAAGCCACGTTTAATGTTTTCACTTATACCACCAAAAACATATTGAGCACGTTTTAAAGTAGCAGCATCTCCTCGAACAGCTGCTCCAGCAAATATAGAAATAGGTTTAGCAAAAGTAAGCATAGAGTTACCAAGTGCAGCACGTGCTGGTGCTAAACCAGCAAGTAATGAATTAATCCTTGCTCCATGTAATCCTTTGATAACAATACTAGGAACTTCAGGTTCACCATCAAGGAAACCTTTTTTAATTAATCCTATTTTACTTTCTGTTAATCTATGTAATTTATGTAATGTGTTTACATCACCATCTGTAGCATCATATGCTTCTTTAAACGCTCTATAGTAATTAGGATTCTCTTTAGCAATACGTTGTAATTCCAAGCTAATTTGACTGCTATCCCTCTTTACTTTAGTTAAGTATGAATCAAAGTTATCTGCTTGACGATTCATCCAGTCAACTACTTGAGTTACATCACCAGTTTGAAGTAATGTTTTATACTCCTGCGCTTTAGATATGATAAACTCATTAGCTCTTACTTCTTGACCAAGTAAGTTTAATTTATCAAAGATAACTCCCATCTGTCTCGATGTATCAACCTCATCTCCTAATATTCTAGCAGCTGATGCAGTGTCTGTTACTGTATCTGCGGCGTTTTGTGCAAGCATACCAGATGCTCTCATTTGATTAGGATCAAATAAAGTATCAAAAGCTTTCTTAAAAGCTTGAGAAGCTATAACCCAACTCTCTTCATCTAATATCTCATTAGAATTAAATACCTTTGTCTTCATATCATCGACAATAAATTCAAATTCTTTGAGACTTAAATCTTTTCCATAGATCGCTTGAGTTAAATTATCAACAGACTGATTCATCTGTTCTGCTGTTATCCTAACTTGTTTACCTCCAGATACAACAACAGCATCAAAATTAGGAGATATAGAATCGAATAATTGATCTAATTGCCGTGCACGAGTGTTACCATCAATTGCTCTCATGAACTCTTTCTGGAAAGACTCACTAGCTACAGGAGCTGCTCTACCATGTAATGAACCGGTATTTGTTTGAATCTGTGCCTGATGTAACTTAGCTTGAAGAGGATCCGGCTCAATGTTAACAACAGCTTTACCTGCTGAATCTTCTCCTACATCATTAATGAATGAATTATATTCTGAATTATCAGAGTTTTTAATTGCATCTATAGTCTCTATTTCTACTTCAGCTTTCCTAGCTTCTCTAGTTGGTCCTACAGCTTCAGATAAAGGATCTTCATATTTATATTGGTTAAATTTCCGTAGTTGTATAGCTTGTTCAGCACCCTGATCTCTAGGGAATAATTTCGCTTTTCTACCAAATGTGAATGCAGCACCTAGTAATTCTACACCTGCAGCTAATCCTGCTGCTTCGTAAACATTCTTTTTCCAACGTACATCTGGATCATCACCAGGTCTAGTAGCCCAAGGTATATTCCAACCTAACCAGTTATTAAGCGTACCAGCTAGATTATCATCTGTTTTAGAATGAGATGAAATCATAGCTACACTAGTATCAACTCCCGTATAAGCAGCTATACTTCCTGCTGTATGTATAAATGTTGGTAAAGTAATAGCTTTAGCAGCAACGGCTGCTTTAGCTCCTCCTACTACCCAACTACCGCCTACTACAGACGGAATTATTATTGATGAAGCGTCCCTAATTAATTTATGAGCAGGATGATTATGTCTAGGTGAATTATCGTCCCACCATTGATCTACAGGTTTTAACCATGGTACAAGACCTATAGCATCTGTTGCAAAATCAGCGACACCTAATGCAGCTGAATCTGAGGCATACTTTAAAGCACCGTATACAGGTATTTTATGACTCCATTTCTCAAACTGCTCATCTTTTGTTTCTACTTCAGCCTCAGCTTCAGCTTGAACTGCAGCTTGTTCATCTTGAAGAGCAGCACTCTCTGCTAGCTCTTGTTGTTTATCATACTGTGATTGAAGTTCAGGATCTAACCCTTCAATTTCAGTAATCTCTGGGTTGTTAAACTGTGGCATAATAATTCACCTCATTCCTATTTAAATAGCTGAACGCTACCTCAGTCACTAAGCAAGGGTCCCAGAAACCATATTTAGTCTCAGGTTTGCCATCAATCATAGCTTTACATGAAGATAACATTAATCTGTCTGGTTCTGTCATATCAGGTCCTTTAGCTAGCCTTGTGGCTGCTCTGTCATATAGATGTCCATTATATACTAATGGTGTACGTTTAGATGGGTCTGGATTTGTTAGCACTGCTTTATTTACAGCTTGAGGTGTAGTAAGCCATTTAAGAGCATCTTTATGTATAGGCTCTTCTAGTTCTTGTATCTGATTAATATAGGATTCTGGATATAATTCTATAGTAGAGCTACCGTGCTCTTCTATTTCTTTGTTTCTATAATATTTTAATTGCTCTTGTTCAATTTCAACAGGACTTAAATTAGGATGTAAATTAGACAACAAAGAGGCTTGAGGTATTATCTCTGTTCTAAGTCCATTTTTAATTGCTATAGATTTCTTAACGAGATTATTAACATTCATGAATGGTTGAGTACTGATTGCATCTGGATTAGTTTCAAACGTACGTTGTATATTAGGCGTATCAACTATAATCCTTTCGGTTACTCTAGGAGTTACAAAACCAGAAAATTCTCTAATACCACCTGTATCAGAAGTTGGTAAAGATGGTTGCCAGTCACTACCTTCACGTTTAATTTCATCTTTCATTACACCTTTAGAATAGCGTAATGAGTCATCTACACCCTTACCGCTTTTCCTAGCTTCACGAAAAGCATCTACAGCTACTTCTACGGCAGCCTTCTCCGCATCTGCTCTAGTAGATTGAACTCCCCATGTTGCACTTTTAGGTATAATTTTTCTTAACTCTTTTTCCGCATAATCTGTTATAGATTCAAGTTGAGCACCATGCGGTAAAAATGGATTACTTGCATTTACTAATTGTTGAAGTTGAGCCCTACCTGCAGTACTAGTTTTTAAAAGATCTAATTCTGTACCAGTAATATACTCACCTTTTTTAATACGTCCTTTCACATAAGCCAGTGCAGTAGCGTCATTTAAAGTATTCTGAGCATTAGCAATTTGTGAACTAACATACATCTGTGCTTTCGATGCATAAGGGTTCTGTTTATACCTATGTAATAAAGCTATTTGAGTTTCTAAATCTGGATTAGATTCTGCATAAACTTTATAAGCATCTAAAAGCATCTGCTTAGATTCGATTTTAAGATTAGCATGCTTAGAATCTTCTACACCTATATCATGCTTAACTCTCTTTCCGATTGCTATTTCAAGTTTTGTACTATGCCTTCTTAGATGACTACCCCATTTAGTTTCCTTAGTGGAGCCTCTTGGAGTAAAATTAGATTCTAACAAAGCTTGTACATCTTCAATATCTACCCTACCAGAATCTATACCAGATATCAAAGCTGCTACAGCGCGATCTGTTGCACCTACTAAGTCTTCTCTACTAGCATTTGGACCTGCTTCTCTAGTAACCCACTCTTGCATTGCATGACCTACATCTTTATACTTAGCTTGTGGTCCTAAAAAATCAGGAGTATCAGTAAGCATAGAATCTAAGATATCAAGATCTTCATCATACTGTCTTGCTTTAAGACGTTTTATAGTATTACGTTTTTGAGTAGCATATAAATCAGCAACAAACTGCCTTTTTACTTCTAAACCACCCGAAGCATGTAAAATCTTAGTAGATGGATAACCATCACCATGCTCTTTTATTGCTAATAAATCTAATTGACGTATGACTTCTGCTAATTCAGTGGAGTCACCACTTGTTAAAACATTTCCTAAAGTAGTTTCTTGACCAAGAATGGTAACCTTAGTGTTACGATTCTCTTCATAGAAATTACCCCTAGCTCTCATTAAATTAAGAGCAGTTAGCTTTTGAACGGCTACCTCACGGTAACCGCCAATTCTACGCATCTGCTCTATTTTATCTTCAGATACTCCACGCTCTCTTAACTTCTGCCAAACTGCTAGTTGAGTTTTCTCTTTATCCCATATATGATCTTGGACACTTCTAAGAGAATTAAACTCTTTACTAGTTAAACCTGTCTCTTCATATAACTGTTTAGCCCATAACGATGCTTGTTCCTTAGAATGCTCATCGTATACTTTAAAAAGTCTTGCGCCACTTTCAGTTATAGAAACTAAATCTTTCCACGCTTGATCTTTATTTGCTTGTTCAGTTTTAAGATTTTCAAGTTGTTGCTTCTGTTGTTTATTACGAGCTTCTTCTACTGTATCACGGTATGTTTCTCTTTGTTTCCAAAAATCTTCACGTGTACTTAACAATACCTCTGTATTACTAGCGGCAACTTTCGCGAATTTTTGAGATTGTTCTTTATTCCAAGCTATTATTTCATTACGAGCCTTCATCTGATTTAAGCCTTGGCGTCGTATTTTTGATGAACTATCGTAAACTTGTATTGGCTGTTGATCCTCGGGACGGGCGTACCCTCTAAAAATTGTTCCCATTTAATTAAATTAGGTTAAGGTTACTGTTTCGAATTCTACATCCAGCTTACTGTAATCAACACTATAGAATCCATCTTTTTCAGTTTGTACAACGGCGTCTTTACGACCCATTGATAATAAATCTTGAGCGGAGGTACCTATATAAGTAGGACCATGTTCTCCATCAAATCTATATTTAAATGTATATTTAGGTATACCTGATGGCGAGGTACCTACACGATTTATATCATATTTAACACGATCATCAGATCTAAATATACCAGCAACACTCGCTGCAAATCCAAGCATACGGGATAAACCGCTAGGTCCTTTAGATACAGCGCCTTCAATTGGTCTAAGTGTTTTATATCTCTCCCAAGTAATTGGAGCAGCAGGTTCTTGAAACTGAGGTCTAGGTAGCTTTAATGGAGGTGTCATTCGTGGAGCTAGTACAGGCTCTTCTGCAAGATTACTTAATGCCTGTATATCTGAATTATATCTATCTATAGCTGTCTGCTTAGCATCTCTTTCATACTGGAGACCAGCACTCTTCATAGATTCCTGTAGCTGTTTATGTGAAAAAGCAGTAGTCTCTACTTTTTGTAAGAAATCACTAGCAATCTTATCATACGCTAATGCTCCTCTACCTCTAGCTTGTTTTAACTTAGTAACTCCTGTAGCTTTAACAGCATCTAATTTATTAGCTACTGCCTCTAAACTTAAACCATATTGGTTATCTTCTCTAACAAGTAATTCAGTTAATGCATGATTAGCTCTTGCATGTGTAGCTAAAACTGATTGAATATTTTTATGTGCAGTTCTACCAGCTTGACCTAAGTTGCTTACAATACCTAACTGATTTAAACTTTTAAGTTTAGCATCTTCTGCTTTTTGAGAAATATCCATCTTTCTAGTCCTTGCCTGTTCAGCAAGTTTCTTTCCAGTCAGAGCTTCTTCTTTTTTAGCACTTTGAATTGATAATGAAACTTCATCTGTAGCTGCATCAAAATTTAAATCTGTTTCAGCACGCTGTAACGCTGTACTTTCTTGAGCGAATTGAAGTTTCATTAAAAGGTCTTCATTTTGAAAACCAATACTTGTTAAAGTTTCATTATATTGTCTAGTTTTATCATCTAAAGCCATTTGTTGGGCTAATTCATTAAACTCTAGTCTTTCTTCATAAGCATCTTTACTGGCATTGTAAGCTTCTATCTGATTGTTATAATCAAAAATCCTTAACTTTTCTTTATCTGTCCACTCTTGTAAAGCTGCTTGTTCCTGATACTTTATCTGGTCTAGTTGATTGGCTTTTCTGAGATCAAAAGTATCTTTTTGAAAAGTATAAGCATCCTGCATATCTTGCCAATCTAACATCCATTTTTGGATATCATATGCATGCTGCTGTTTTACATACCTTTCATTACTATTACTACCACCTCCGCCTAATGTCATAACATTACTCTCCTAATTTCTTTTTGAATAGTTTACGTACTTTTGAAGATACTTCCTCCATTTTGTCTGGTCCTTGTGTTAACAAAGCAACGATAGGAACTACTTCATGAATAGAATCTCTCCATACATGACTATAGATTTGATCTGTCTCATCACCATCAGCCCAATGATTAGCTGCCATCCATGCATTATACATAGACACATGTTGTGACTGTAATGTATCTCTATATTGTTGAAAGAACGGATTATACGGCATCTCTACAAATAAGTATTCAACTACTCGTAATAAGCGTTCACGTGTAAGCTCTTGATCTTGATCATATATATCATCGACTGTTCTTGATATACATGCAATATTCCATAAGTAATCAAAGGCAAAAGGATTTTTACCAGAAGCTGTTTTAATAACTTCTATAGTAGCCTCTTCGTAAACATCACGTTCTTTCTGAGTGGTCATGTGCGTCTGTAATAGCGGGGTGAATAGTTTCCTTCCCAAGACATTGAAGTTAATGCGACGGGGAATGGTGAGTCACTAAAGACTCTTAAAGTGTAGTTATCTGTACGCTGGTGTATAGGTACAGTAAACATAGACTGAGTATCTATAGGAATATCATCAGCCAAATAATAATCAAAATCTTGACTTGGTTTAATTGTATACCAATTATCTAAATATATCTCCACTGAATCAGCTGGTACAGTAGCGTTAGCAACTGTAGTTGCAGCTGCAGGAGCTGTGGTGAATGTAACAGTGACTTTATCATCCAAGGTTGCATGATCTGCAATTGTATAGTCTGGATCATCTCCCCCCAATGTTTGTATAGCACCATTCTTTTTAACCTTTACATCTCCTTTGTCTTGTACATCAAATACGGGTGAAAATGCAGTGGTTGATCCATCTCCTATAAAAGAGTCTGTAGCACCTTGAAAACCTTTAGATTTAACTTTAAATCCAACAACACTAGCTTGTCCAATAGAGAACTTCATTCTAGATATAACTAGATTAGCAGTATAATCTGATAACCTACCATCTGGATCTTTCCTAAAGTACATCTTAGGTAAAGTTATGTCATAATTGTATTTATAACCTACATATACATTAGCAGCTTGGCTACTAAGATCTTTACCTGGTACTTTAAAGTATGTACCATCACCATCTGATGCACGTGTAGGACTAATAGTAAATCCAGATTCTGTTACACCAGCAAAGTTTTGCGTACCATTACCGGCTATTACTATAACAGGATCTAATGTAGTTATATCAGAATAAGGTATATAACATTTAGAGAAATCATTAGTTGCATCATAGACAACTTTCTTTGGAGAGCCTGCACCATTAGTAGCAGCTGTATATAAATCCATATGTGGATTAACTTGCTGTCCAGTACTAGTAACAATAATAGTTTCTTCTGGTGTTTGAGTTAAAGTAGCGCTAAGTAATTCATATCTAGCTGCTGAACCTGTACCTGTTTTAATAACAGTATACATTGTATCAGCATCAGTATCTACAAAATGTGTATTACCTGGTACTTGCCAGTTAAACCAACTTTGAATTACATCACGTTCTCCATCACTATGAGTTCTATAGAAATATATCTTATCTGTTGTCTTACCATACATAGCTATAAAGCTATTCTGTGGATTAACTATAAGACTATCTATAGTAGCAGGTACGAATTCAGAAACAACACGTCCTATATCTACAACCTTAGGTAACTGTTGAGCACCTTGAGGTTGCATAGCAAATACCCTGGTAAAACCAGCAGTAGTGTGTGTCTTACTTACAAAATTAACATGAGTACCAACGTCAACTGGATCTATCTTTTCATCCATTTTATAGTTAGATAGTCCACGTATTAAAGCTGTTTGAGGACTTAAGTTACCATCAGCAGAGTACATAATAAACTGTTGATTCTGACTGAATAATAAGAGTCCTGAAGCTGTAGGTATAATACCATGTAATGTAGCGTCTTTAATACTAGAGCAACTTAAATCAATAGGATCTGAAGCTGTAGCTGTCTGAGCAGTCTGACTATAGAAATTAAAATAATCCCCAGCTTGACTCATAGACACATTATCTGATGTTAAGAATCCTAAACGATTATTGTAATAGAAAGCTTGTTGAATAGTACTACCTTTAAAGGAGGGGTGTGAGTTAGTATTATCATCACCTACTAATCTACCTGTACCAAATACTCCAGCTGTACCATCCTCAATAACAGAGAATGTAAAAGCATTTTTAGCTGTATTATATAACTTATGAGGCATCGTTGAAGATGTAAGACCTTTCTCTTTACCGGGTCCTAAAGTCTCTTCCCATACCCCAGTACCTGATGTACCATCATCTGCTACAAACTTAGCATAATGAATAGCATCAGTAGAGTTTGCATTATTTATCTGAACTACACGGTTGTTTTTAGTTTTAGATGCTAATTCAGATACACCTTCTACTTCATTTTGATATGATGTTAAAGCTGTACCTGCCTTACCACCTACTACTTCTACAGTTAGATCAGCAGAACCTTCTATCTCAAGAGAGGATCCAATAACAGTAGCAGTGATATTACTTATACCATTTACTCCACCAGATTCTCCACTATAAGTACCACCAGTATTAGAGCCATCTTTCAATGCTGTTAGTATATCTGCATACTTAAGGAAGTTAGTAACATCAGCATCACTAGATGCAGTATCACCAGCCTTAGTGTTTAATGTACAAGTTTTAGTAGCACCGCCTGTAGTTACTTTGATCTCATATTTAGCACTATATTCTACTAAATTTATCTTAACAGTAGCTACTCTTTTAGCATTATAGGTATCACCAGCTACAGCTGTTACAGTTTTAGTTTTATTAGTAATGATAGATGTATCTCTAACATTTATAAAATTATAATCAGAAGCTGTAATGGAGTTTAAATACTGCCTTGAAGTACTAGCATAAGTGACAGCGCATTTAACGTAATCACCGCTACCATCAGCTTCAGCAACATTCCATACATGTATAGCTGCATCAGCTTCTGTAGCATGACCTACAATACAACCCAGATAACGTTCGTCTGCATCTCGATTAATGTAGAACCATTTACCATTATCTAAATCATCATTATTAAAAGCAGTACCACCTGTATCTTCTGCTAATGTATCTAAGTATTTAAAACCAGGTCTTTTTGTTAAACCAAAAGTAGGATCAGGGTATGCATTTAAAGCCTCACGAACTTGACCTGGTAGTTTCTTGTCGTCAGGTTGGTTGGATACACCACCTAAAAAGTTTGGTATTGTTTGAGTTACACTTGCCATTAGCGATATAGTGCTTGATAAGGTTTATAACTATTATAAGGTTTCTTACCTCTTTGATGTCCAAAGATAGTATAATCACCTTGATTACATTCGTACTCCATAGCTTGTGCTCGGTTGTACATTTCTTTTTGTTGTAATATCTGGTACTGTTGTGGATCTCCTACTATTCTACTAGAGACAATTGCAGCAGCACGTGCAGTTATATAATCCTGAACAGGTCTAGGTAAATCAACCCAATCAAATAACCATACAATATTAACACGTAGGGTAGTTGAATTAGTTAACGATTTCCAATCATATGTATGGTTAATTTTTTCATATAATTTTGGTTGTGTTGTACCAGTCTTTGTTCTTCGTATAGCTTCATATTGATTATCTACTTCATCATGTAAATCTATTTGTAAAACGTTGTTAGGTATATCTACTTCACCAGTAGTGGAATCTATTGCTATCTCGTAATACTCTTCTGTATTAAATATCCAGCCTTCTGACTGTACCTCACGAGACACATTAATTAGTGTGTCATATGCAATCGCAACGTCTGGGTTGGTTTGTTCTAATGTGGATACAGGAGCCTGACCAATAGACGCCAGTATTTCATTAACAGCAGGTAATTCTTGAGCAGCGTTAGTGGTAGGGAAAGCCATAATTAAGTATTGTAAATAAAAAAAAGGGACCCGAAGGTCCCAGTATATTTAAGCAGCACGGTTTGCGTCACCGCTTGTTTCGTTGATAGCTGGGCTATCCGCTTCCATACTTGTATAAGGTGTACGGAAGTTCATTGTTTCTGAGTATACCTCAGATGCGGCAGTTGCACCGCTTTTAGTTTTTGCTACAGAGTGTCTAATAGCAGTACCTTTTCGGTCTGCATTTGCGTTTGTAGCATACTTGTTACCAGCAGCTAATGTGCCAGTTACAGTTGCCAAAGGTAGAGCATGTGTTGCAGCGACCGCAGTGGTGCTGGTTCTAACACTAGCTGCTAAACCTGTAGCTGGTGATGGACCAGCAACTCCATTACCTTCAGTAGGTGTGGCGTTATTATTACTCTGTGCTAACGTAGTTAGGTTTGCCATAATTAATTCTCATATTCTAGTGATGTAACATATCCAACAACTGCAGTGTTAGTGCCTGAATCACTGGTAGCGACCGTGATCTTGTCACCGATGCGATAGCCATCGCCATCAGCGGCATCGGCAGCATCAACTGCAATAGCTGAGCATACATTACTTGCAATAGTAAGGTCAACTTTAAGACCTGATCCATTTAGACTATCTGTTGTTGTAGCTTTGTTATCTACAGTACCGTTATTACCGCCTGCGGTGCCATTGTCACCTGTAGCAGTACCAACAGCAATAGTAGCAACAGAGCCACCAGCCCGACCCCATTCTACAGGAGGCGGGTTGAAAAAAGTTTCACTAGTTAACCCTGCAATACCAGTAATAGGATGTGCTCTTGCCATATTACCTCCCCTTAAGCGGTTTGGATTTCAACAGCAGCAGCAGGGTTTAGAGTACCAGCACCCATTGCTAAACGTCCAACGATCAAGTCGCCTTGATACATTGTTTTAATGTCAGCTCCAGTTGTTTGTACTTGAGGACCAATTGCTTCTACAACAGCCGCTGCATCTTTCTGGTAAATAAGACCAGCATGATCAGCGAAAGCTCCAGAATAATCATTGTTTTCACCATCTACTTTAGCAATAGTACCGGCTTGGAATGGTAAATTGTTAGAACGTAGGATCTTAATTCCAGCGATTTCATACAGTCCCTCACCAGATGTCAAGTTACCTGAACTGTTACCGAAGTCACGGTTCAAGATGTTTGTATCTACTTGAGATACAAGAGCATAGTATTGACGTGGGGATAGTACAGCATTACGTCCCTGCTTAGGAAGATTCTTCTCATCTAAAATTGATGCTGCTTCAAAGAAAGCATCTACCAATTTCTGTGCATCATACTGATTACCTGCACCGATCTTAATGATCGAACCACCTGGCTCTGGACCTGGTGCTGCAGTAATAGGATGTGCTTCTCTAGCAGCGAGAGCAATTGTTCTAAAGATCTTCTTGTCATAAGCTTCTGCTAAAGCATAGCCAATCTTTTTAGAGATCTCACCACGTAAAGAATAGTGTGCAAGTGTCTCATCAAGATCATATACGAATGCAGAACTAATAAGAAGATCGTCCATGACGATTGTCTTCTCTGCTACTGGGGGATCACCAGAACCTAGAATTGCTTTTCCTGGTACATGGTAATCGGCGGTCATACGACCTGTGAAGATGAACTGCATAGAGCGCCCATTTTTTAAGGTGCGACTTTGTACAGTACCCTTCGCTACTGTTGCTGACTCGTAAGCTTTAAATAACTCACCAGAGAACAGTTTTAGATATGTTCCGTACTTGGCGTCATAATTAGCACCTCCTTGTGTCAACCCTAATGGGGTTGTAGAGGTATTATTAATCTTACCAATAGCGGAAACTAAAGTATCAGCCATTTATCTAAGAGATTTGTATAATTTAACAGTCTCTCAATCGATTGAAATTTAAAGTGTGTGGTCTATCCCACCGTCTAGACGGCATTGGGTATCCGCTATGTCTTCTCCGTAGAGCGTTCATTCGGGCCATTGCCAATGAAGAGGGAGTCCGACTCTGAGGTGCTCCCCCTCCTTTTAATATTCTTCTACATCGCAAGTCGGGCACGATCTACAATGTTCATGCTCATATATGTGGAGTCCTTCTATCGCTATGAAGGTTAGTAAAAAAACCATTAACACGCTCAAAGGACTGTCTAAGTATTTCATAATGGTAGTGGTAAAACACTTGTAGAATAATAATTATCCCTACTTTAACTAGGAATAAATCAACCCTAACTTTTTCTAGAACCGGTATGTAGTTCCTACGCCGATCTTCCATTCAGGATCATCTGAATCCTTGTACTTTTTATGCTCATAGAAAGCATTAGCTACTAGCTTCTCTGTAATTTCGACGCTAGTGCCGACTTCACCAATGAGAAGTCCTTCGCCATCTTGGCCATCGTCAGTAGAGACGCCGCCGCCAAGCTCCACATAAGGAGTAAATTTACCGATCTCAGTATCATAACCAATTCGGCCAAGTAGTTCACGGTTTTTGTATGAGCCATTGTTTCCTGTAAATTCTGCTGATCCGGTCACGTAGGGTCCGGCGAATGCAGGTGTCGCCAGGGCTGAAGCAGTCAGTGCGGCAAGTGCAATTGTTTTCATTGTTTAAATTTAAATAGTTTTTGTTTTGATATACTTGACGCCGCGATACTTTAGTTCGACTTTGACAGTCATAGTTTTTCTCCAAAGTACCACACCCCCGTTCCATGATGTGGTTTCATGCGCCTCATAAGAGGTGAACGGACGCGGCGTTTAATTAAAATATGCCAGGGATGAGTTGGCCAGTGAAAGTATAAGCACCAATAGCTGCTATCACACCAAGCATAGCGGACCAACCATTGACTCTTTCAGCTGCCTCTGCCCAGTTCACTTGCTCTTCAATTACACGAACTTGAGGCTCTCTGGCAATAACATTGTCTGTTTGTGACATTTTAAAAAGTAGATAGATGTACTGGCCGAGGACGAAAGTTCGGGTCGGCGCTATCTATTTACTTACCTTTCTTAGTACCTTTCTTCGGTGGTCTACCTTTCTTAGTACCGTATGTCCCTGGTCCTTGTGGCATTATACGTCACTCTCTACGTAGTCAGGAGCTACTACTTCACAATACCTTTTACGATCAGCTACTACTGCCATCGCTGTTGGTTCTTGTGAGGCATTACCACCTGATGTTTTTGCATATGCAGGTAAGAAACCTGGGTCACCAGCTGTCTTTACTGCATATAATACTGACCAGCCACCCGCAGCTTGGACAGCTTTTGGATCATAACCCGTTGCGTCTGCCATAGTTAAAAATTAAGATTAGAACGTTCTAATTTATCGTATATTTCCTGACGATAAGCAGGGTCTTTGTCATACTGAGGATCACTCATAGCTTTCACTACTTGAGCTTGGCTTTTGAATACATCCCCTTCATTTCTAGGTGCCTTGCCAGTAAGAAGCTGACCGTCTACACCAGATGCATCTCTATATCTACTGTTAAGAGCTTGGACTGCAAAGAAAGCAGCGAGTGGGTTCCCTTGATCCATAACAGCATCATACATCTTTATTTCATTTTCACTTAGAGAACCATTAGCCCACTGCATCATCTGTGTATATTCAGACTCCCCACCAGCTACTTGCTTTAAATCTTTTACATTCTCTTCAGTAAGTTCTGACTGTTGAGGTTGGTTCTCTGATCTATATTTAAGATGCATTTGTGCTACATCTCTAGCACTCATCTCACCTAATTTATTAAGTGTATCATCTGTCCATTCATTGTTAGCTTCATCCCAAAGAGTATCTAAGAAAGCAGTATCGACATTTTCATCAACCTCTTTCTCTTCTTTAACTTCTTCTTTAGCCTCAGGTTGTTCAGGAGTCTCCTCAGATTTTTCAGTATTATCACCAAGTTTCTTTTGTAACTCAATGTAACCTTTCTCTAAATCTTCAGCTGTTTTAAATTTACCAGCAAGCATTTCTTCTTGCTGTTCAACTAACTTCTCACCAACAGCTAAAGAGTCCTGTTCGTCTTCAGTTAATTCACCTTCAACCTGTTCATCTGGATTATACGTTAGTGTTGCCATCGATAGTTTCTACTGTAAGATTTCCAAGCCCAACTGTCGTCACCCTTTTAGAACCAGGTGCCTTAATATTTGGACTGCCAACCTTCATTCGAGGTGCATATTTCATCTGCATAGAATCAGACTTTTCTTCAAAGAATTCTTTATCTTCTGCACTCAAAGGTGGTTGGACTTTGTTAGATGTTCGCTTTGCTTTACGTGGTTTGCTAAGCTTCTGTTGGTCCACTGAGTTCCTCCGCTAATTGTGGGTTTTTAGTTGGATCCATCATAGGAGTACCAGCCATTTGAGCATTAAGTTTACCTTGCTCAATTTGCATCTGTTGTTGCTGTGCAGCTTGCTGTTCTTGTTGGATCTCTTGCATACTCTTAACAAGATTTAGTGTATCTATACCTTGTGCAGCTGCAAGTCTTTTGATTACTTCTTCAGGATTAATGTATTGTTGTGTAGCTTCTGGTCCCATCGTTTGAGAGATGGTAGTAAGGAACATACCAAGAGCTTCTCTATCTTGTCCTCTACCAAGAGCATTAACACCAGCTACAATAGTAGGTTTAACTACTTCCTTAGGTAATCTAGGTATCTGTCCAGTCTTTTGGAAGACAGACAGTTTTCTATTTAAGTATGGTACTAAGAACTCAACAGTAAGTAGACTGAATAGTCCACCAAGTTGTTGCTCTAGTTCCATCTGTGTCATACGAACTTCTTCAGCTGTTGTCCTTTCACTTTGGCGTACCTGAAGTATAAGGAAAGCTTCTGATAATCGTTTCTCTAATTGACCCATCACTTGATAGGCGGTAGCAAAGTCGGCATTCTTACCTACCTGTACTACACCAATGTCATCAGGTCTACCTTGTACAATTGCACCGTTACCAGCAGCCGCTAGGGTCTGTGGTTTAGTGGTTGAACTAGGTGATACTACAAAGACTACCTTAGCAGCCGCTGCAGAGCCTTCTACGATTGCCTGAGACAGTGCTTCAAGTGACTTAAGGTCACCTATAAACTCCTCGACTCTACCTCTACCGTAGCTCTCACCATCAACTGTGTTAAACCTCATGTGTATCCATGGGTTTGTCTCTAGTGGAGCCTTACCTCTTGAGGTAGGTATGATTTTATCAAAGACTTCTTGATGCCAAACAAATCTGTTGTTGTCCCGTTTGATGTGGGTATAGACGTCACACTCATCTGATGTTTCATCATCTTCTTTCTGACCATAGTTCGTTTTCTCATAGTCAGGTATAACATCTGCCAACAATTTTTTGGCAATTTTTTCTTTGGTAACGATTTCAATCACGTTCCCGTTGCCATCTCGATCAACCACAAAGCGGTTTAGCGGATAGAGTTTCAATCCATCTTTACCCATATACACAAGAGCGTTACCTGCTACCACCAAATGCTTAAGTGCTTGGTGTACAACAACACGATCATCGGAGGCTGCAATAGCTTCCATGATAGTACGCTCAATCTTTGCAAAGGATAAATCTAATTCGGTCTTAACTTCAGGAGGTACATCACCTAATTGAGTATCATCTACTTGGAGTTTAAAGAAACTTGTGTTAGCAGGTAACAAAGCTAGCATTAATTTTGCTGACAATGTTACCACGCCTTTAGCTCCTACGGATTGCCAAGGTGTTTTTAAATTTGTTACTGTACCTTTAAATGTTTCTTCTTCACGAATTAAATATGGAAGAGTTAACCTAGCCGCTGTATCTGCTTGTGCTAAATACTCGGAACGGTAGCTGGATAAATCGTCATATCTTTTTTTAGCTGTCATTAGATATTAAGAGTTGTGTTTTTAGAATACTTATCTCTACTTAAACGGTTAGTACCAGTAGCTAACTGTTTTTTCTGCATTGGTGTACGTGCTGAACGTATACCTAAAGGCGAACCACCAGTAACTGCTGTTGGTGTGTTCTTACTAACTTGTAATGAATTAATCTGATCCATTAAACTTTGAAAAGTTGTATCATCTCTAGCTGTAGTTGCTGCAGATGTAGTATCTTCAGTATCTGTTTTAAGAGCTCCAAATGGTGGTGCTTTCCACTCAGTACTAGAAGCTACTGGAAAAGATGTACTAGGGTATAACCTTTTAAAAAAATCTGTCCAATTCGTTGTGTTCATTTTAGTTCACCATTAGTTGAGGCTCTTCTTTGAAGTGTTGGTATAGCTGCAGGTCTGGTATCAGGAGTTGCGGCTTTTGGTATGTTATATGGTTGCTCAACCGAGACAGGTGTAGTACCTTCAGTAATAGCTATTTTAAAATCATCAGCTTTTCTAGGGTACCACTCTGTTTCATCCCAACCACCTGATTCATTCTTACCCCCGACTATGTAACCTTCGTCCGTCTTATACTGCTCTATTCTCGTCGTCACTAGGTTCCAATCATCTACACTTTCTAAATCTGTTGCTGTTTCAAATGTTTTTGGATCACCTACATACTTACTACTCGAAGGTATTGTACGGTTAGGAGAAGTTTCATACTTACCTTCCCATGGTTTCAAATGCCAATTTTCAGTTTCCGGTTGGAATTGATTTCTCCAATCTTCATCACCAGTTGTAGTTACAGTGTCATTACCGTCTCCACCGTCTACAGTGTCATTACCGTCTCCACCAACTACCGTATCCGTTGCAGTCCAAGTAGCTTTTCCAGCTGCTTTGATATCTGCAAGTCCTGTAGGTCCTAACTCATTATTTAATATTAAGATTTCTTCAATACTATTAATACCGACTTCATTATCCCAACCATAACCTTGAGTAAACTCTTTTGTAACACCATCAAAAGTAACAGTCGTTCCAACTGTATCCTTCCATTGTTGTACATAGACAGGATCTGTTCTGTAAAAAGCCCAGTCAACACTATTTTTTATAGCAGCTTTAGCAATGTTAGCTAACGACGAAGTATCTGATGCATCTATACCACCATTTATCATATCTTTTTTTACATTTAAACCCCAATGTCGGTACTGCGTGCCACCCTCGTTCAGATAAACATCCGTTAACTCAGATCGTAAGTAACTAACTTCTGCTTCAGTGTCAACACCGTAATCTTTTAAATGATAAGCCATGAAATCATTCGTTGTTAAAGCAGCAACATCATCTGTTGTAAATTCAGTTACTACATCATCAGAAATCTCACCTTGAAGTATGTAATTCTTATCTAAAGCAGCGGTAAAATTCTCTGTATTTATTGGTAGAGTATTATTATCCGCTTTACTTGTCCACTCACTACTGTTTCTAATATTTGTCTTTAACGCTAACATATCAGCATTATCAGTTTCAAGCCCTAAGTAGTTTATATTAGGATGACCAACTAGCCAATTCTTTAAACCGTTTATATCATTTGTACTCTCCAGATTTAAAGAACGACCTAAAGTAGATTTATAAACTGGATTGAGTTTATGATAGTACATAACCTCATTACCTGTTAAATTTTGGTAACCTGGATTTGTACTTTCCATATATATGTTATCTGGTATATTATTGTCATTAGCCCAGTCACGTTCGGGAGCAGACAAACTTAAAGAACTTCTGTTCGATGTTATGACTGTCTGATTGTCGTCTGAGTTATAACCACGGAACGCATCGTACCATTCTTTGGTACCTCTAATTGCAGTCTTTAAATTAGTTGTTGTAACGTTATTGTTTTGGAAGTTCGCCCACTTCTCAGTGCCTAAGTTAGCATCAGTTCCAAATACATCTTTATATATACCATTAGCTACGGGGTATTCCCCTCCAGTTCCTTCAGTAACTGTTACATTACCGGCTATATCTGTAGTTGAACCGCCAGAATGTAATGCTATGTTTGCTTCTATATTAGTAGCAGTGTCTAATGTACCCTGCCAGTCTTCAATTTCAGTTTGAGATGGTATTCTACCAAGGTGTTTCAAATAATACTGACGAATAGCCCAACCATTTGCTCGAGCAGGATTATTAATAATCTCATTATGCATCCTATCCGACCAGGTTTCAGCCCCAGTTTGAGGATTTACAGTAATAAACTGTTTTATAGCATCCCAAGCATTCTGACCGTTACCATAATCAATTTTATGCCATACACTTCTACTTACTGATGGCTCTTTAGTCGTCCCCATTGAATTCACTACATCAGTAGTAATTTCTTGATTATATAAACCTAAATGTTGAAAGACTACTTCTTGATGTATGTATTCACTACTGTTTTTAATAGCAGACTGTAATTCCGAAAGCGAAGTGTTGTTTGCTATGTGATAATTCAGACCAGGAGTATCTGCATCTCTACCAAGATGTTCCCTGTATACTAGATTTATAGTATGTTGATCTAAAGGTAGATCTAAAGCCATCTATTCATCCTCCAATCTATCACGCAACCATTCAATGACGGAGCGCTGTCCTGATTTATACATAATTGACGCTAACTCCTCCTTGGGATGCGGGTTTACTGGTGGGAACTTTTCCTCCATTTCTTGAAGGATTGATTTAGCATTGGGACCTAGTATAGGTTCAAGCGTATTGGGGTAGATTGACATTGCTGTGCTCAAAGAAAGCTGGCATGCGAGCTGCTTTTGTTTCAGAAAACTCAGGCGCTTTGCCCTCATACATTAAGCGATCGCTGGCATCCAGCCAGAATTTTTTGTCCAAATATCTATCGTAGGTATTTGTACCTAGGGGTTGAAGAATCCAGTTAATGGTGGCCTTCCTAAGTTTATCCAAAGATTGACTAGAAGATAAGCCCAGCTCGTGACATACAAGGCTATTAGTGGCCACGTGTATTTGTTCGTCTCTAGAGATGTCGGCGCTGACAGTACGACAACCAGCATCGCCGTTAAAACGAAAGAAGGGAAGAAGAACGAAAAATATTGCACGTTCTATTACCAACGCTTTAGTAATTGTGTGGTCGGGATGTAATTCCCAGGCTTGGCGTAAACGTAACGCTTCTGCTTCTGCGGTTTCGTCAACCCCAATAGCTTTTGCAACGTATCCCAAAGCGAGGTCGTGTTTGAGTTCATCTTGTACATTTAATTCTAATAATGTTCTAGCGTGTTCGGGAACAGTTTTTTCAAGACCTTCCTGAATGAAGGTACCAACTGGTAACTCCATATGACGTATTGCGAGAGCACGTCGGATGGTTTCTTCTGATCCACTTTTCAATTCTCCTTTGGTGGTTTGTACTGGCGTCCATGTACGACGCCTATCTATTAATTTTTGATACGGTGTTTTTCTCATTATTCTTGACAGTCACATGTTACAGGTTCATTTAAAATGTCCTGCAAGTAATCATCGACTTCGGATTGATCTAATGCGGCATATGCGTCGCTCTTATCCTGTACATCGCCCATTACTTGTAGGCTATAGTAGAGGGAGGTCTGCGGGGATTGCAGCCACTCTTCCACGAACGCATTGTCGTATTCTACAACATCACTCCAAGAGTTAAAGCTGTAGCCGTGAAGAAGTCCCGTATTATTCATCATTGTCATTAGTTCGTCAGCTACTTTCTTGTAAGCTTCCCAACCAACTTCACTAGCAATTTCTACATTGCCATATTCATAGTGTTCTACACCAAAGGTTCCGCTGTCTCTATCAACTGTTCTTGCAATAGGAGGTGCGATCTCAGGTGTGCATGTGTAGCCATCCAGATCTTTGCTTCTATAACTACAGCTGGCAGTGGGAGCGATAGCAAAGGCGCGAACCATATTATTATCCCGAGCCACTTCACTGGCAACGTTAATACCATGTTTAAACTCAGAGGCAAGAAGACCCGCTGGGTCATCAGGAGAGTTTCCGGCATTGACCTCAGCCAGTGCCGTTCCAAACTGCTCATAACTAATACTATATCTTTTTAATAAGTTTGCCAGACCGAGCATTCCGAGTCCGACCTGCCTGTCTGTATCGCTGGGAAGATACTCCCCAGTCCCACCAACGCCTGTTCTGCTATGTAAACCGCACAACTCGGACATACCTTCAAAGAAAGCGGGGACGATTGTTGATCGGTTACATGCACCGAGATTGATGTGCTGCAAGAGGCAGGTGCCACGTGAGGGCAAATAAACTTCAAGGCAGACGTTTCCGTAGATTCTGTTTCCATTTTCGTCGTACTTTATTTTGTTGAGCCAGATGTCTCCTGACTTGATTCCATAAAGGATGGCGTCTCTAACTTCAGTTCCGGCCCTGATCCAATCGTCTCCTTCAAGGTCGACGCATCTTTTAATCCAGGCAAGCTCGGAACGAGGAGCGCGCACGAACTCAAGAATATCGTCATGGGTAATATCCAGATGGGCAACGACCGCGCCGTTTTTGTAGACTCCGCCTCTTCTAAGTGTTTCATTTAATGTTGAGTAGATTTTTGCAAATGATACGGGTCCAGAAGCAGTCAAGCCCTTCCCGTTTTCGTGCCCCTTAGGGCGTAGTTTAGATAAATGTACTGCACACCCTGCACCATGGCGTAAGGCGTGACTCACGAACCTCCAGCTTGCTTCAATGCCCTCAGGACCCTCCATGGAATCCTCAACAACAAAGACGGTGCATGATACCGGCAGTCGTGATTCAGGATTATCCAACCAAGATTGGACCCGACCTGTACGGGAGATAAGTGATGTTGTCATTAAACTAAGTCTTCTAAATTAGGTGGTTTGTAATTTGGTCCTTTTAGTACTTTACCATCTTCACGGTAAATTGGTTTACCTTCTTCATCAAGCTTAGACATATTACTAACATGAACACGATACAAGGCTTCATCTAAATCCCATCTCATGTTCTCAGCATATTGATAACAAACATATACTAGATCTGCTAATTCCTTTAAGCATTCTATCTGTGCATTGTTACCATGTCTAAAAAGAAAGCCGTCTGCTTCTAAGAATTCTTTAAACTCTTCAACGATCAAATCTTTCTGATATGCTGTCTTCGTCCTCGCCCTTGAGTTTTGGAGGCCGTATATCGATCGGAATTCCTTCGCCTGATCTGAGATAAAGGTCTTGTTCATGGTGGAGTTCATTTCGTAAATAATGAATTGCTTTTTCTAAGTCTTCAATTTTGCTGTCTTTATACCCAGCTCTACAAATATATTTGATGGCGTTTCCTAAATGGAAATTCAATCCTTGGTCTCTAATAAAATCCCAAACATCTGTACGCCCTCTTTTGTAGTATTCTGGGCCGGTGGTTTCGGCCATTTATCAACTAGATTTGTTATTGAATTACCAAGCACATAACATTGCTGTTGTAGTGCCATAAATAGAGTTATTATATCAGCTTTTTGAGTCTCTGGTTTGTTTAGCTGATCCCACAGTATCCTTAACTTTAGATCCTGTTCCATCGTCAACTCTGTAATCGGCGGTGGGGGTCCATAGTCTGGGTTGTCCTTTTTCGAAGTCATAATCATCTACTGTAAGAATACGTGCAAGACGGGCATTTACTAAGGCAGTCTCTTCATCTAAATCTTTTTCTTTAAAAGCTTCGAGAACTGCTTTCCAAGTATACCCCTTCTCTTTAAAAAGCGTCGCTGCACGTTTGACGCCAATACCAGGTACACCAGAATAACCATCAGTTTGATCGCCAGCCAGTGCTTGTATAAGGTGCCATCTCGGTCCATCGACTTCATTGATGAG
>VTLG01009539.1_pt1 | contig 28261 bp, 34 predicted proteins | sample 4694571 | NCBI WGS metagenome assembly VTLG01 (sample SAMN12604809, study PRJNA352737) | marine metagenome | biome: ENVO:00000447; feature: ENVO:00000209|ENVO:00000569|ENVO:01000036; material: ENVO:00002151; isolation source: viral sequences binned using virsorter ...
AACTGGTTCTCCCCCCATTTTTACTCAACGATTTAGATACAATTTTAGATGTGGTATTAGGTGCATTATGCACAATTTTCCCACCAGCATCTTGATGTTGCCCATTTCCAGCAAAGGCAATAGACAGTACTTCACCATGTGCATTTTCACCATTCAAATACACACTTGGATATTTCATTGTCACCTTGCTACCCAAATTCCCGTCAACCCATTCCATAACGGCCCCTTCTTCGGCGATTGCTCTCTTGGTGACTAGGTTATACACATTACCCGACCAATTCTGAATAGTGGAATATCGAACCCTTGAATTTTTCTTGCAAATAATTTCCACTACTGCACTATGCAAAGATGCACCTGTATAGGTTGGTGCAGTGCATCCTTCCACATAGTGTATCTGTGACCCTTCGTCTGCAATGATAAGAGTTCGTTCAAATTGCCCCATATTTTCAGTATTGATACGGAAATATGCCTGTAATGGATAATTTATTTTGACATTTGGTGGAACATAGATAAAACTACCCCCTGACCAAACAGCACTATTAAGTGCCGAAAACTTGTTATCCAACGATGGTATAACAGTACCAAAATATTCCTCAAATATTTCTGGATGATCCTTTAGAGCCGATTCTGGATCTGAAAATATCACTCCCAAATCGGTCAATTCCTTTTTCATGTCGTGATAAACGACTTCGGAATCATATTGACCACCAGCACCAGCAAGAAACTTCTGTTCTGCTTCTGGTATGCCAAGTCTATCAAAGGTGTTTTTGATGTCATCTGGTACATCATCCCAATCAGTTTCAGATTGCTCTGTATGGGAAACATAGTACCTTATATCATCATAATTCAATTCAGACAGATCTGCACCCCATGTTAGATCCGACTTTTCCAAAAATATTTTATAGGCATCTAACCGATAGTCTAACATCCATCTTGGTTCTTCCTTCAAATCAGATATTTGCCTAATTACCATAGGTGTCAACCCTTTATCAAATTCGATCTTGGGTTTAACATCATCCGAAAATCCATATTTGTAATCAGTTTGCATTTATTTAATCCCCGCTAGTTCTTGCAACAAATGCCAATTTCTCAATCGTTCTTCTTGTGATGCAAGTATTGCTGGTGATGGATTATCATCTTTGTCAAAATGTTTGCCAAACCTACCCTCAGATCTAGCAAAGGTTAAGAAATCAACCGTTTCGTCCGTCTTGCGAATTGTGTACCAATCATCCTTTACCGATGGATTCCCTTTCAGACTCAAACGTTCCTTGATGGTAGTACCTTTATTTGGATCATAAATCATCAAAGGAAATGCTCTGGAATCTACTGCCAATCTTGCTTGGTGCATTGATGCATTATCAGCAACACCATGTTCTGGTTGACATGTCGTATACGCAACAACCACTGCTGGGCCATCATGTTCGTTTGCGTCCATTATAGCACGATAAAAATGATTGAAATGGGCGCAGGTTGTCTGTGCTACATAAGTGTTAGGATGCATTAGTGCAATATTTGCCAATTCTTTACGTCCTTCACTTTTACCCTTCAACTCTTTACCAACCACTGCCATATCAGCATTTTGTGCCTGATAACTTGCCATTGATGCCTGACCACCAGTATTAGAATATCCCTGCGTATCAAGTACCAATACCTTAATATCCATACCTGACATTAGCATTCGTGACAAAGATTGGAAACCTATATCCAAGAAAGCACCATCACCACCAACTACCCATATTTTTTTGTCATCCCAGCCCATTTGATCCCATCGAGATCGAATACCCATAGCAAAAGTTGCTCCATTCTCAAACAAAGAATTTGCCCAAGGTATCTTATATGGATTATATGGATAGGTGGAAGTGTATACAGTATTACATCCTGTAGATGCAACCATCCCAAAATTATCTGCACCATACACAAAACCCGTTGCTGTTGTCATCATTCTTAAGGCAGTTGCTTCACCACAACCCTGACAAGAACCAGCACCACCAACATAGAGAATTGAATCTTCGTCGAGCATCATATCAGTCAGCAACCGTTCATTAATGAATTTCTTTGGTGTGTTTGGCAAACTAGTGTAAAAATTGAACGTATCTGCATACTGTTTAAGAGTGGGATCTGTTTTAGGTATCATAGATAGTGCCTGATGATCTCCACAGGCATCTACACATTCGGCACAACCCTTGCATTTAGTTGGATCAATGAAAATTCCAAATAATCCACCTTCTTTACCTTTCTTCTCGTAAGAAGACCCGTATTTTTGTGTATCCGTAAATCGTGATCCATACATCACCTTGTCGATTGGATCATCAATCAGATCTAATTCTGCTTGTAAATTTTCTGGTTCTATAACCTTACCCAAAATAGCAGTATCAGGACATTCTATTACACATTCCATGCAACCAACACAATTCGATGGATCGTAAAGTGGAATTTCGGTTCCAATATAACTGAAATCACGATACGAACCTGTACCGCCAGGAATTATACTCCTAGCGGTATCCAAATCTGCTACTAATGAATCAGCTGATAAATCTTCAGCATAAGCACCTATCACACGACTATTAAAGTCGTCAATATCTACTACTCGTTCCATCATCTTGCCCCATAAAACCCTGTATCTTTAATGGGAATGTGTGGTTTCGATCCACCGTTAGAAGTTTTTGGACTTTCCTCTAATGCTGGTTTCTCTGCTTCAACTTCAATAACTCTATGCACCAAATCTACATTAATAGACCCCGTTGGCATTTTTCTCATTTCTGCATGTTCTTCGTCAGTACAGGATCTATCCAATGGGATGTTGGGATTTCCTTCTGCTAATTGCTCGACATTATGTTCATCAAAATAAGCTGCCAATTCTTCACCACTTATATCAACAAGCATCAAATTATCATTCAACTGAACGCAAGGTTGATTTGTCTGACCAGTTTTATCAACCATTTCAATGAAATTTTCTTGAATATGAATTTGACGTTCCTCATAGTCAACACCATATTTTGCTAAAACCTCTCTGACACCACGACTCCAACCACACTGTTGTTTCAAGTATGCTATTACGCTCATTCGGTTTTGTTCTCCTTTATGTATTCTTGTAGTGCTGTTTCGATCCACTTTTCTATGGTTTGATGGTCATCTGTACCTAAATGATTGACTATCATGTGGTACAAATCTTCTTCTAACTCAAGTTCCACTTCAGTTGGTAAAATAGGAACTCTATCTTCATTATTCATCATCACTTGCTGTCTCCAATAATGTGTTATCCTGTTCTGAATTGTTGAACCAAAAATCAATGACCTTGCCCCAACTTCCCACGAAAGCCCCAACCATGACTAGAAGTACTTCTTTCCAACCAGCAGTCAAATCCTTACCTAATGCCATGAACCCCATCATTAAGGTAATTATCAGCCCAAAAATGAAAATTATACTAATCGTAGCATACCACTTTCGTTGACTGCGATACATTATCAATTTCATAAATTCCTCATGCTCTTTATTTTTCGCAAGTTGCATCAATTCATCATCAATTTCATCTATTTCTGTCATTTTTCCACCTCAAATAATGTCTCATTAATGCTCCTTGCCAACCACCCATCAATGGTGAACCCCTTTCAAGAAATTTCTCTGCGAGTCTAATTTCTTTCTCTGTCACTAGAATTTCCCCTGCGACGATTCCTAAATTGCTCAATCATACGAGATTGTTCCTCTGGAGTTGCCTTTTGGAATTTCTCGATTTGTTCTTGCCATCTTCCTCGTTGTCCTCTCGATCCCCTCTGCACTCTTTCAGTGCTTTCAGTAGATCTTCGTTGGCCTTGACGTGTAGATCTAACTGTGTCATTAGACGTTTGTTGAGATCTCGCAACATTACGTTTTCGTTTATCAGTTTTCGTTGAAAGGAAAGAAAGTCCGTTTCCGACATAAGTTTTCCCTGATTTCATTGTTACCTTTTCAGTTTTGATTTCACTGATAATATCACTTCCAATATTATCACCGACAGAAACGACCAACAAACGATTTCTTCCAATACGACTAACATATGCCCTCGCAAAATCCTTGCCCACAATTGTACCAATCAATTCAAATCTTGGGGTTGGATCTGGTTTAGTCCATCCCAACGGTCTAAACAAGTTATTACTTGAAATGACTTGATAGTACGCATAATCGTTCTGCGTACTACCAATCTGTGTAAACAATAAACTAGCAATCAGGTAAAAGTGGATCATAATCAATTGTCAATTCCGTTTTATCTCCTGCACTGTCAGCAATAACTAAAGTTAATGCATCTCTGAGTGACTTTCCAGATGCTTCTCTGGCAAGTTTCATTCCATACTCCGCCCAAGCATCAAAATATTCCTTTTCTTCTTCGCAAAGTACATTCTGAATGTCCTGTACAATATCAGAATATTCTACATTAGGAAACTGAGTGGCAACAGTTCCGACCAAATCAGCATAAGCATCAAAGGTTGATGACTCATATCCCATAGACCCTGCATATATCCATGTAGCAAAATGACTACTATCCAATGCCACCATTGGATCTTTCTTAATGCATTCACGAATAAATTCCTTTCTACCATCGTTTTCGTCTAAATATACTGGCATAATTTCCCCCTAAAATATTATTCTCAACATAAATCTGATTGTCATTGTCCAAAAACCAAGACAAAACAACAATATACCTGTCCATACCGCAATCATCTTAAAGTCAGGTTCAAACACTAAAACACCTCACATGACCCACCACTACAGGCAAGTTCACCTTGTAAATTTGTATTATCATCAATCTCTGTTACATCTTCCAGATTGATGCGTTGTATGTTTTTAGAGAATTCCTCATATTTGGATTGGTCAATATCCTCAAATGGTGCTTGGACATATGTACCATTATCATACGGCAAAAATGACAGACCATTAAAGGCATCTTGATTATCCCACAACCATGCAGAAACTCTACCCCAATCTTCCTGTCTGATGCTAACAGTAGCAGATACGTTATGTGTATTCATACCACCATTATGCCCCGACTGCACCCACGTTTTGGTGAAATGCTTAACTCGGTTCAAGAATTGTTCCACATCTTCTGTACGAACTTTTGCTCTGTCTGGTGCTTTAACTGGTACTGTTATGACTGCACCATCACCAAACACTTCGTCCTCTACCACTTCTGGAACATTCTCTAATAGGTATTTATATATTGCTTCATTCTTTCCAACACGCAAACGTCGATTATAGAAATCGTTGTGCCATGCATGTATGCCTGACGATGTACCCAACACCAAACTACCTGTACCTTCTGGTTTGATACATGTAACTCGTTTTGCTGGATTGATACCAAGAATTTTAGCAACACGTTGATTTTCCGCAACCGAACATTTTGCCGACTCTGAAAAATCATACTCCATTTCATCAATCGACGCAATGCCCGTCAACGAAACCCCAAGTAATGCTTCCTTTTCAGTTTGTTTTTTCCATTGTGGTCTTAAATAATGGAAATGTGTATAGGATGCTTGTAACGTACCAATAAAGGCGGCAATTCTTGCCCGTTCATTCAGATCTTCTTGACTTTCCAAATCCGACACGTTAATTGATGTCAAATTGCAAAATTGATATGGATTCAGACTAATTTCACAACAAGGATTTGACCCTAATTCTATGTTATTGGTGAAATACAATCCTGGCTCTCCCGAACCAGATTTCTTAATCACATCCCATTTTGTTTCAAACATGTCTTTGGTTATCAATGGTCTAGCAACCACAATTGAATTATTAGATCTTGCTCGTTCTGGATAGAAATGATACCATTCCATCTTTCCAGTTTCTTGCATTGCCTGATAAGAATCCTTGTCCAAGAAAACAGGTTGAGTTTTACAATATTTTCCATTTCTCCAAACACTAACAGATGCATTAATAACACCATCATGTGTTGATAAAACTTCTTCCTCTATGACATCATATGCAGTTTTACATTGCATCATTTCATCATCAGAAATACTGAACAAAGAAATTAATGCACTTCTACGAATACCACCAGCAAGAACAGCATCAGCAATAATACATAGAATATCATGACATTCCAATGGTGTTAATTTATCACCATCCTTTTTGCTATCCAAAGTACTCTGGATTTTATTGATTGCTCGTTTCAATGGTTCATGGCCAGGTGCTTTGCCCCCTGATATAACCAATCTTGCACCCTTATCACGAATTGCCCGATAGTCAAATAATGGCAATGGACGACCATCAAAATATGCTCTCATAAGCATTTTAATTGCATCTGCCCATCCTTCTATTGAATCTTGTATGAGGTATCTACGAGATTTAATTGGTTTTCGTATCTCAGGTAGTTGTTCTACATGGTGTTTTTGTACCGAATACCCAACACCAGCACCTGACAATAGCAAAAACATAGTCTCCGAAAATGTCAACCAATCTACCACTGGCAAATATGAACAATTAAACATTCTGGTTGGATTAACATCTATTGCCGTACCAGCAAATTGCATTGACCGCATTGATGGTATCACTTTTTTGCTATAAACATACTCATAAGCAGACTCGATTTCGTCTGCCAACTCTGGATGCTTTTGTTTATGCATTTCTTTGTTTCGATCAACGGTTTCACTAAAAGTTTCTCTACGATTTTTTTCTGGTAGATATTTGGCATACTTCATGTGATGCACTAAATCACTCAGAAATTCTAAATTTGTATTCATGCTCTCTCCCATTTTCCAAACTGTTGTGGTCTGTATTCTTTGAGTTCTATAGTTGTCATTTTTCCCTTATCAAAAACTGCAAGATACTCTATCCAATACCCTTCTTCCGTTGTATAAAATTTTATATTACAACTTTCTTCGACTTCTTCAAATCGCCCATCAGAACCATGTTTGCTAGAAAAGGTAGTACCACCTCTTTCTATTTCAAGAAATCCATCACTAGTGATCCTGTAGTTTTCCATAAATCGGTCTAATGATTTGGTCTGATATGTAAGAGAATTGAAATCTATTGCACAGGTATCATCATCTGGTTCTGGCATTGCCAAATAACATCTTATTGTGTCAAACATTCCCATTATCTTATCTTTCTCCACTTCGATAATTTTAAATTAGCACCCACACCTTTGTAGGTATTCTTATTTATGATTTTAACAATCTCAGATTGGTCAATTCCATTCAAAATCATGTCATTTATGTCCTTTTCCTTTACTGTGTCTGGAAAAAAAGTTATGGTGTAATCCAGATCCATATATTTCTCCATTCTCTTGATAGTATCTCGATTTCTCGGTTCATTATCCATCACTACTACAACTTTCTCCTTCGGTACTACGGTAGACAATGCGTTACAATCACCACCACCCATAGCAATGCAGTTAGGTAGAAAAAGACTATCAAAAGGGCCTTCAACCACATAAATGCGTTTATTGAGATTGACTTTATCCAGCCCAAATACTTTTGGTTGTTCTTCCAAAAACCCAAGTGTAACATATCTAATATTGTGCCTTTCTGGATTGACTGATCTACCTTGCACATGGGTTAATTGCTTATCCCGATTACGAAAAGGTATCAGTATCCGTCCTTCACCGACAACGGTATCAACTAAAACTGGATATTTATTGGGTAAGACATCATTTACGTATACTGAAAAATCATCACACCAATAGAAATCTGAAATATCTGGCAATTTTCGATCTAACAGATATTTTTTTCCAATGTGGTCATCCGATAAGTTATTGATTGATACTGCATGTTTGGAATTGAATTTGTTGAACACTGGTGCATCATATGGGTACAATTCCTCATCAGTTGGTTTCTTGTAATTAGAGAAACCATTTTCACCCGATTTCCACCGTTCCATCCTATACTGCTTATATAAGGTTGGATCTATCTCCTTGATTAAATTTCCGACTGAAGATCCGTATCCGCAATTATGACATTTATAGAACATGTCATCCATTTTTTTGTAAAAGTATCCCCTTGCTTTAGATTTAGATTTTTGCGAATCACCACAGATCGGACATCTGCAATTAAAGGTGTAGTCACCTTTTTTAGAAAATTTATCGAGTTGCCCCGAAAGGTTGATAATGTAGTTTATGTCGATTCTTATGCTCATGACACATATTATACCACATTTTCAACCAAATGTCAAGCTAAAAATGGTCACTTCATCAAGTTAATTATGGATAATGTGGCACTGATTAAGGCAGGTATGCCAGCACCGAAAGCAATCGCCTTCCATCCAATCCTCAATGAAGTTTCCATCCTTTCGACTCGTAATTCCAGATGGTGTAGGTGATTATCACGCAACACTTTAACATCATCTTCGAGCCGATCTAAGGAAACAGAAATATGTTTTAACTGATCTCGGATAAATTCAACGGTTTGGTCATTTGGTGTCATAATTGTTGCCCCTGTCGGTAGTCACTAAAGGATGCAACAACCTTTTTCTTCTTTTTCTTTTTCTTATTTCTTCTAACTATTTTTTTCTGTGCTTTCTTAGAGATTTTCAAATCATCGTCAGTGGGAGTCGAATTATAACCCATACCAGAAACACCACCACCACTGGCAGTCATAGTTTCTTGTAGGTCATCCCATACGAATTTTAAGAATGTGGTGCGTTTAAGTTCATCCAACTTCACTGGGTCATAATCTTCTTTGAAAAACATGTAAGTCGCAGCTGCAAGACTACCTAAACTTTTGCCTATAACTGGAACTTTCTGAATAAGTTTTTTGAGATTCCATACCATACGGTTGAAAAACCCATAGGCATCCTTTTCTTCTGTCGTTTTAAGATCCCGTTTTTTCTTGAGAATATTCCCTTCGTCGTCAATAATTCCCAATTTGTAGGCATCTGTCTTATTAAAAGGTTGAATCAATGCCTTAATGAACTTGTAAGTGAGATAATAATCGGTTGCTCTACTGAATATTCCCATTGAAAAATCCTTAATCCAAAACTATTCTGACTTCTTTAACCACATTCTGATCTAGTGGTATGTCAACTGTATTTATGGTTTTGTGTTTTTCCGAAACTCCTATGATGGTTTCGGGCAAATGACTCAATGCAATCAAACATGGTTTCAAAATGGGCCAGTGTTCTTCATTAATTCGATGAAACAGAACCTTGGTTATTGCCTGATTATCAAACACATTATATAATAAAATAAGGTGATTGAATATCAAGTTGATCTTGAGTTCATCACCTTTTTGGTAACGGTTGAACAGACGTTTGAGATACTTAACATGATTCAAATCATCGTTAAAATCATCTATGCCAGTGCAATGCGGATTTTCGTAGTGCTTGGCACAATACAACATAATATTATCATTATTAAGTATCTCAAACATCGTTCATAATATTCCTTTAGAGTTTAACTATCTGGTGTTGCTACATCCTCATCACCAGCACCATCTGCCATTCCACCAGCAACCAAGACTTCCCAAAAAACTCTACCAGCACGACCACCCGTACCGACTGTTCTTTTTGCCCAACCAGTGTGTCCAATGGTACTCGATCCTTCACCCATTTCTACTGTAAATACTGCACCTGATCCAGTAGGAGCAGTTACAGTTGGTACGGATGTATAACCAGTACCACCATTCGTAATAGTTACACTAGTGATTGCCCCAGCGGTTACATTAATTGTACCAGCAAGACCAGAACCACCACCACCCGAAACAGAAATGGCATTTCCATTTACATAATCTGCCATAGTTCCCGAAACACTAATTGCAACTACGTTATCTCCAGTAGTTGCACCAACTTCCCCTGCTGTGATACCGAAAACATCTGATCCGTTATCAAATTTCGGTTTGTTTGCTGTCGTATCCGACGATCCCCATAAACTCATGACTTTCTCCTTTGTATATGTTTATTTGATACCGTATTGCTCTAACCATTTTTTCCAACCATAAGCATTCTGATTTCGTACCTGTGGTGAAAGTTTCCAATAATCCTTGAATATATTACTGGCAATTTCTGGTGGCATTTTAATTTCATCACCCATAAATTCCACAAAATCATCCTCTGAAAAATGTTCCATAGAATTGCTCAGTTGATCAATCACAAAATCGACATCAGAAAACAATTCGTTTAGTTGAGTACTTTCCTCTACTTGTACATCTTTATTTGATGCTCGGGCGGCAATTCGTGATACAGTTTCCTTATAACTTTTGGTACGACCATCTGGCCCATCCTTTCTACGACCACCATTAGACATACGTTTTACCGCACTTTTGTACTCTTTAGTACGACCATCAACCTTTTCGGTTTTAGGTTCTTCTTCGGGCTCATCCAAAGCAGTTCCAGACAAAATTTTCTCTATTTCTGGAACAACATTCTTTGTTTTAAACTTGTTACCAACTCCTAAATAACTCATACCACCACCCCTGTTAAGTACTTTTCTAAGATTTTCTTCAAACCCTTATTACGTTTCTTTTTAGATGGAAAATTGTTCTCGATCACCAAATCCCAATCCTCCCAATCATTTAACGAGTTCTCAATAATGTGTTCATTGGGTTGATGTTGTTCCCGTTCTATCCGAAATAAAAGACCATTACAATCTCTGATTCGTTTTGCTTCATTAGGAAAACGCAAATCATCAATAATCCAAACAGAACCCTTATTGTTCCCAATATAACTCAAAACTTTTTCGTTATTACACCCAAACAAGGCATTAACCCATATATCCTCATCACCATAGTTTCGGGCTCCTGTACCAATAATTTGCAATATTTCACGATAATTGGAAATCTTAAAACCACTTTGTGTTTGTCTGGTATTTATATAAATCGGAACCTTGTCTTGCTTGTCCTTTTTAATCTTCTCAATATCATGCTCGTACATATCTGAAATTATCTCATACAACGGTTGGGCAAAACTTCTGATGATTCCCGTTTTTCCATTTTCCTCTAAAATTCTGATGATTGTTTTTGCCACCCTTGATTTTCCAGATCTTATCTTGCCACTTATGCCTATAACCATTTTTCACCCTCAATTGTTTTAAAACATACCTACGTTTCAAGTTACTGTGCATCAATGCACTACATCTTTCTGAAATGACTAAATTTCATACGTTCCTCATTTTTTGCCTGTTTAGTGGCAGTTGCGTACATGACCTCTTTCCACTTTGCACCATATTTCTTTTTGAATTGGGCTGCATTCTTCTTGAAATTCATAACCATCCTTTCCTTCACTTTCTTTTCAGCATCTGTCAATGCTCGTTCACTTGGAAATTCTAAAACATCTTCTTCTGGTGTTAGTAACTGCATATACCTTCTATATTCATCTGTACCTATTTCATGAACTTCTGCTACCTTCTTCCTTTTTGCTCGTTTTGCAACATTCTGTTTATATCCCTTCAACCTACTTTTCTCACGACGACCTCGATTCTTAGACTGATCTTCAAACCCGACAATTTTACCCTTTTTGTGAGATGCATCCTTCCCATCTCCATTACCATACGTACCCTTTTCTCTGTTGTATTTATTCAACTCTGCTCTGTATTTTATCCTCTCTGGTGAAGATTGGAATTTTGCATATTCATCCTTATAATCCCTTTCAGATGCTTCCACGACCATATGCTTTCTGAGATCATCAAACATCTGTTTTTTCTTCTTGTCTGGCATGACTGCTGGTATTCCTGTTTTGAACGACTCAAAATCACCCTCTGCGGCTGCTTTTCGCATTTTGGATGCTGACATGCCTTCTACACCAGTTGCATCTGGATCACGTTCACCAGCACTGACCACTTTAACCCCATTATCAAACTCGTAAAAACCATGCTTTGCCTTGACTCCATTGTACTTATTTATCAACTTGTTGAAGTCCGAAACACGATCACCACCTACCACCATTGTGACATCAGTATACCCTGCATCGTGAAGTTTAGTCACAACATGGATTGCCGTTTTACATTTGGGATCTGATATGATCTTATCTGCATATTTCCGAAATGCCAGTTTCATATATTTGACTTTAACTTCATGTGGCATTGGATCTTTATCTGGACTCTGTGACCAACTCGGATATATGAGAAAATCTGCACCACTACCAGCAACACTTTCTACTTTCTTGATAAGTTTTTCATGTCCGATAGTTGGTGGATTGAATCGACCAAATGTAAAAACGACTTTCATTGATTACCCCTCATTTCCCCAAACAACTGTTATTCTTACAGCATATATATTCTCCATATATACCGCTGTCTGCCTTACAACAGGCACAACACTTAAATGCCCGTTCTGTTTCTACTGGTTTATCTTGGATACCTACCAAAAACATACAGAACAGGAAAACGTAAACAATAACCCACCAACCACTGAATCGTTTGCCCCATAAAGTGAAGTCGATCATTCTTCTTCTCTACATTCTAATTGTTTGTGTAGACTACTGATTTCTTCCTGTTGTTTTTTGATTTTATTTTCCAACTCAATCTCTTTTCGTTGTCTAAAAGCAATTTCCTGTTCAAAAGTGACTGCTTGTTGTTTGACTAAATTGCTTTCACGAAATTCAGCACACCCCGTTAGGATCAGTGCAATAACCACTACCAATACGTATTCGACCCGTTTGAACATCTCTCACCTCTTAGTTGTTGTTTAGAACGATAAGAACAAAAATAATTATGATTACCGCACGTTCAAAATCTGACATGTTAGCATCCCACCAGGCCAAATATGCATTCACAGAGAAGAACTACAATAATAATCCTATATATGAATTCTGAATTACTAAGTCCAAACATATCAGACTTCCATATCTTGGAAAATGTACCCAAGTTCTTCATCCCAATCAGCATCACTCAAAATGTGAGTTTTAATACCCTTCTTCTTAATCAGTTCTGACAATTCTTCAGCATCTTCCATCGAATGATATTCGGATTCACCTCTTATCCACACCTCTTTGATCTTGATCTTATTGAGTAGAATTTCATTCCAAACAGTCCATCCATCATCACCAGAAATAACACTCTTTAGCAAATCGACATGCTTTCTCAGGAATTTTTCTGTTAGGTCAAATGTCTCACCGATCATCTTACCTACAAATTTCCTAACATACTTGACCAATACCTTATCTGCCTTAGACTTACCACTTCCCTTCAAATATGAGGTTGAAAATTCACTACTCAGTTTTCGCATCCATTCCATCTGCGAAACATCGGCATCGGTAAATGGTGAGTTTGGTATAGGTAGATCTTTATCTGATATTTCACCTCTCTGCAATCCCATAAGACCAAAATAGAAATCACCAACATTTTTCTTGATGTGTTTTGCCTTTTCCCTGTACAGATCACGCATCATACTTTCCAATGCCCGAATATAATCACCCACGTTGGTCATAGATCCCAATACACCAGTGGTATCCAACCACCTACGGCCTTGACCATCTGGTGCAGACATCAAATCCTGACTACCAGCAACAACCACATCACCACTCAGTTCTATCATCACACCACCTCTGGTCTGGATTCCACCAACACCATCAGATCCAAAATGGTCTAATGCCATCCCTGCACTTGTAACCTGTGTCATGGTAGAAAGTGCTTTTGCCGATCCTTGCATCTTCAATACATGTTTTGCACCTTTGGGATCGGTGACGTGATATGCCCATTGCTCCGTTTGGGTTTCACCTGTTACACCCAATCTCCGTAGCATTTGCTTACCCATCGGCAAATAACCCTGTTCTACATTATTCTCCGACCATAACAAATCTGGTATGGTTTTTTGCCATGCAACACCTTCTATTTTCTCTTGTAGAAATTCCCTAAATCTTAGCATTACTTATCCCAATTTTTAATCCCATTGAAATTGTTATATGAAAATTCCAATCGGTCAACCAGTTTGACTGCATTACCCTTGATGGTGTCAATTGCCACATACCCTTCGTCATTGACCACTTTATAACCCGAATCGGTACGAACAAAGGTGTTAGGAAACCTCTTTGCTCCCGTATTCAGTTTTTCAATAATCATTTGCTTAGAAAAGGTGATGTTGGTATAAATCTCCATTACAGCTTGAATGGTAGATTTATTTTGGGTAATATTTCCGATGATTTGATCTCTTTGTTTGGTTTTTTCTTTTTTTGCTTTTTCTGTTTTGACTTTTCCAATTGTTTTAGTTTTCGCATAGTCTGTAACATACTTGACATAATTGCTAACATGATCCTTGACCCCTGTGATTGATGTACCCTTTCTGATTAGTGAGTTTAGGTAGGTTTTAATTTTTATTCCAGCCACTCCTGATGGAAGTGAATTCTGGAAATCCAAGAAACTGTTAAGTTCAGCAGTTTTGACCTTACGAAATGCCTTACCAGCATTAGAAAGGAAACCAGTGATAACACTGGTTTCCTGTTTTGTGAATGTGACTGTTCCAGATTTATCTTCATATTCGGCACTTGAGTACCAAATAGAATCTGAGTTGCCTAGACCACTCACATCTGCACCAAAACTAGCACCCATTTCTTCTAATGAAGTACCAGTATATGTTGTATGGAAAACTATACCAATCTTTGCTTTTAGTATTTTTTGTGCTAATGCAGACCTTGCTGGTACTGCATAGACAATAGTATTAGGTTGAAAAGTTATATACTGTATTCCATCAACTTCTGTGCTTTCTAGGTCATTCTGCGTGAACATCATGTCACCTTGAAGCACATTTTCTATATCTAATTTCTGTAATTCAGTAAAGGCAATTGCCATCTTGGATGCCAACTGTCCTTTGTATTCGTATAGTGCAATATCACTTAATTGCTTAATCAATTTCGGATTCTTATTGAAAACCCCCTTTGTACCTACGAAAAACTTGCCATCCGATGGATCTTTACCCACAAATATGGCTGGGGCTCCATCAAATTTAACTGTGAGATCAAGTTTAGACTGTGCATTACCCGATAGCATATCCCTGATGGATTGCATGAAATTTATAGATTCTCTCGCACCATCCACACCATTATTGAACACTTCGTCCTCGATGTGTTCCATATGTAGGTTTTTGACTACTGCTTCGGTTATGAACTGCCTAAAGGATTTCATTTTTTCTCAAATGTCTTAGTGTTTGCATCCCAAATAAAACTTTGTGGATAACTTTCAGCTGCAATACCACCCTTATCTGGTCTAATTTGCATTTTCTTATAGGTGAACTGTTCACCATCATACTCATAAAATATATACATATATGTTGCCAAATAATTAAGACCAGAATCCCTTGCACTAGGTTGCATATAAAAACCCCCCATTGGTTGAGATTCTGGATCAACAACACCTTTTATTTCATCTGCAATATCACCCGAAACATCCACTCTCTTAATAACATCATATTCAACTTTTCCATTTGCACTAGGGTCTTTGACCGACCATTCTACACCATACAATTTTATCACTGGAACTTCACTATCGCCCATACTCATATCAAAAGAAAGACTATTAAATATCTGTAATGCATTTGTAAATCCATCAGTTTTATCATTCAACCTATTAGCAATTTCAGTCATAACCTGTAAAGCAATCATATTAACTGGAACATTCAACATAGCAACCTGATTGTAGTCCTTATTTTTAAAACTATCAGTTATCAACTTGACCTGCGTTTCAGCACCACCATTTGTTCCGACAAAATAATTGTTTTGCTCTACTTCATTATCCAATTTCTTTGCTAGTGAAATAAATTCTACTATTGTATTTTTCTTCCACCGTTCCCATTTCGGAAAAGGTTTCTTTTCATTGGCATAAACTTTATCCCATTTAACTTGGTCTGCATTAAGACCTTCCCTCAAAACACCTTTATTGAGTTGTGAATTCAATTTGGTCAATTTTCTATTCATGGCAGAATTTGATGTTAGTTTGTTTATAATACCCCAAAATAACTTTTTAAGTTTACCTGTCATTTTTTTCAACATTGAACCAACAAAAGATAACCCCTTGGCAAGATATCCTTTGATTTTTGCAATATTGAACAATTCATCTAAAATTTCAAAACTTTCATTGGCAGTACTAGTCCACAAATAATCTTCAATTCCACCCCTAACAGTTTTATCATAAATTCCCCAACCAGCAAGTGCAACCAAAGACTTTCCACCCTGTGCGCCAGACCTACTGTGTTTCATAGAAACTTGAAGAATTTCTGCAATCAGTTTTCCTTCTTCCAGTATTTCAACAACACCATCTTCTGTCTTGGATGCTCTCATTTCAAGTTTTGCTAAATCATCATCAGACATTCCATAAAGACTTTTCCAATGCCGACTTCCATTTTTGAAAATAATTGCATCTGCCGTATTTTCTTTGGTTGTTCGTTTCTTATTAACTGCACCCTTACCAATTTTTCTAAACCAATTATATTTGTATGTCTTGTCTACATCATTCCACAAAACCTCACTTGGTGTATTTGCAAAAAATCTTGAATACTCACCTCGAAATAACAATGCACCCTTAATGATACCCATTATTGTTTCAAGATACCAATTTGCCATTGTATAATCCCATTTATTGTATACCAGACCGTTGACTTTTCCTGTCAAACCCTTCATATATTCAAAAAATTCCACAATGAGATCACCATCATAATTCCCATCATCCAAGATGTAATCTTTAGTCAACCATCCAGAAAGTTCCTTGGCAGAAGAATTATCAATACCCAATGCAACAGATGCCGTTATTTCATATAAATCAGTAGTTTCTGATGCGGCCAGAGATTTGGTTATAATTTCCTTTGGTTTTGAGTCATTGCTAAATTTATATCCCTTTATAACTTTTGAAACCTTCAACTGATAAAAACTATGTTCAATATGCCCCTTTGAAGTTGCATAAACATAAAATTTATGTTCGATTCCCTTAATTTCCGTAGATGCACAAACACCCATCACACCCTGAGAATTTATATCTAAACCCTCTTTTTTTATTATATGCTTATCCTGACCACTTGGATTTCCATCATGTACCACTAATTGAAATGCCTGTTCCGTTATTTGCTCAGTAGACAGACCTTCGGACTTAAGTATTTTGTTTATTTGGTCAACCAACTCTTTATTAGCATCCTTTGGGTTTGGATGAACCTTAAAGGGTTTCTTTAAACCCTTTTTGATATAGTCATCCATACTGGAAATCAAACTGACTTCCCATAGCATATCAGCATACTGTTCAATCAAGTTATCTCTATCTGAAAAATCCTTGAATCTAAGCATAAACTCTACCCATCTAATTTAGTCCTATAGTGGTATTTATAAACCCAACAGTTTTACCATAATGAACTAACGGCCATCAACAATACACCAGAAAGTACTACTGCAATACCTACACTAATTACCCACTTCATGTTTTATTCTCCCCCAAGTCGTTACCAACTTGCCTTTAGGTTCTATTACAAGACCACGTTTTGCATAAAAATTCTGTACGATTTCCCAACCCTTCAACGTTCTATTGTAAAATTTAACATCATTAAACCTACCCGAAAATCCATTACCACCAAATACCAATGACGGCCCGACTATATCCGAACTTGCTCTAAAAAACTTGTAGTTGACAGAATCAACCCATATATTGTATCCCCTTTCCCTTTCGTTGTAGTTTATAACCACTTGATAGTATGTAAAAATATCCACATCTAAGGTATATTCTCTACCATCAATCCGAAATAACAATGTATTATCTGGTTGGTCGGTTCTGTAGATATATGTTACCCTAATATCACCCCATTCAAAAACTGTACCATCTCCAAGATCTATCCATTCGGCTTCTTGATTTTCTAAATCTTCACTATGCACACCATAACCAAACCAAAACTCCAATGACCATGAATTCTGATTTAGGTTTTCGTTAGGTATTCTAATGAATGTTTGCCGTTCTAAATTACCATGTAAGTGAATTACATCATTGAATGTATATGAAAATTCCACAGGCACATGTTGTATTTTACCATGTGCCTGTCCATCCAAATTTCCTCGATCATCTTCCATTGGGTTTTTTTCATCCTCAAACCCCCAAAAATGTTCCAATCCATCCAATACTACTTGATTCCCATATGCCAAACTCCCCATAAGAAAAACCATAATATAAATTAGATTCTTCATAATTCCCCTTTTATTCGTAATATGGATTTTCCCCTGCATCGTGATCTGTAATATCCTCGATGCGTTTTATACTAGGGAACATCTCCATTATTTTCTGCTCTACCCCAAACTGCAAGGTGTATTTGGATGATGAACACCCTTGACATCCACCATGCATTTCAATAAAAAGAATATCATCCTCAACACGCACCACCTCAATTCTACCCCCATGTGATGCTATTTGTGGATTAACTGTAGAATCGAATACTTCTCTAATCTCCGATTCCATTTTGGTTTCTACTGGTTTATTAGGATTGTCAATCTTAAACCCTTCATTATTCAAATCCTCTATATAATCAATCTTTGCTCCATTCAAGTTCTTCAGAGACTTTTCATCAACTATTAGGTCAAATTGACCTACATTGAAAACGACATCATTCACATAATTTATCGGATCTTGCCTTTCGTCTAACCCTAGACCGTAGTCGTAATCTCCCGCCACTCGCCCACGTATTGCGATTCTCAGAAAGGTGTCTTTGGGTATCAGATTTTCTGATTGCATCACGTCTAGTACTCTGCTGATTGCTGAATCTGTGACTTCTAGTTCGTAGTCTGGAAGTTGCATTCGGTGTTCTCCGTTGTTGTTTTCGTACAATAATTTGACGACTATAACCATAGTCGTAATAATAACTTCTACCATATACTGGAACTCGGTAGACATATACGGGTGGTGTCGGGTAAATTCTGATGGTTGAGTCTATAGGTTCGTATTGATAGGTTTCAATAACACATCCAGCCGACAGAAGCATCAGAATAATAGAAATTCCAACAATTTTTTTCATACGTTTTCTACCTCATAGAAAGTGTATTTACAGGTGATTTCTTCACCTTTTTTGATGTTCTTGATTGTAACTAAACGTTTCCAAACACTACAATCTACCAATATGCAATTTGGTGTATCACTGTGGTTATAAAAACCACCCAACGGTGTCCTACAATTCCCCTGTGGAAAATTCAACCATTCTACCATTTCAACATGTGCTATACCTAAATCGGTATCCTTTTCTATATCACAAGTGGCAAATATTCCCAAACCATGTATATCCGACTTTTTGATTGTCAGACATTCTGGTAATGGTCTATACGTCATATCACTCCTTCAAATCTCCCCGAAATATCTTTTGTTCCAACAGACCCACTAAAGAAACCACTATGATCATCCCGATCATTCGGTGAATCGAATAAATCGTCTTGTGCAGAATCTTCAGCATCAAACAATCGCATTTTATCCCTATCCACTCCAACTACAAATCTACGATATTTGGTTGGATCATTGTAACGATTTTTGAGTTGCTTGACCAATAATTGACCAAGTTCTTCCATTTCTTCGTTGCTGATTAATGCTATCATAAAATCAGCAGTTGCTGGCAATCCGAAACTTTCAGCAGTATCAGTTAAATCCACATCAGTATTGGAAAACCCCTGCCTATTGGTCTGAGTTGCTGTCACTATGGGTAAATTATTCTCTACTGCCAACCCACGTAATTCTTCGGCAATCGACTTAACCAACGTATATGAATTGGTATTGGCATTTGGTTTTACCCGACTCGATGAACATATGTTCAAATAGTCAACATACACAATATCTGGTTTGAAACTCTTTTTGAGATTGAGCTCATTTAACAGATGCCGAAAATGCCCTACGTGGGCCACTGCCGTTGGGTATTCCTTAACAATAAGTTTACCAGATGTCTTATTTCGTATACTTTCGATGTGATTGAGGTACTGCTCTCTTTTCAGTGTTGGTAATTGCACCACCTCAACATCCAACAAATTAGCATCAATCCTTTCGGCAATACGTTCTTCTGCCATCTCCAACGTAACATACAACACATTCAAACCAGCATTCAAGTTTGCCCCTGCACAATGGCACATAAACAAACTTTTACCCACACCAGTTCCAGCCATAATCACATTCAGTGATTTTTTGGGTAGGCCACCTTTGGTTATCTTATTCATCAAATCGAGATCAAATTCAATCCGTTCTTCGACCTTGTGATAATACTCAAACCGATCTTCTGAATCCTCGATGTAGTCATGACCAACATTAGGATCAAAACTAACCGATAATGCATCACTCAACATCTTGGGTATCTCCCCTGTACCCGTTGTAGTTTTCTTGTTATCATCAATAATTTCAATCGACCCCATGATGGCATTATACAATGCCTTATCCTGACAGAACTTTTCTGTTTCTGCCATTAACCATTCGATGTCAACTGGATTATCCTTGCCCCTTTCCATCATCTCAACTGATTCCATCAAATCCTTGTATTGATCTTCCGAAACCGTACCCAATGCCCCAAGAGAAATTTCTAAAGTTTCTCTGGTGGGGCAATTGTTGTAGGTAGCAAGATGTTTTGCCACTTCTTCAAACAACACCTTCTCACTGAAATCGTGAAAATACTTGTTATCTAAAAATGGCAAAACTTTTCTGGTGTATTCTTCATTATATATCAGATTCCTTAGAATCGTTTCTTCAATCCTCAACCTTTTGCTCCTCTTTTTGCTTTATATACGTTCTTTGTTGCAACGATCTAGCCATATCTGAATAGTTGTTCAATCTTCTACATAAGAAATCCCAACGTTTTTTCCAGTAGTCATATGGGTAGTCATCAAATTGCTCACACCATTCTTTTCGTTCTTTCAGAATCTCCTTGATTGTATACATTTTATGTCTCGGTCTGATGTAAGACAAAATCTCTGCTCCCAATTTACTAATGGATGCAAGTTTATATTGTGCCGACCTATTAAATCCGTTCTTAGACAAACGTTCATTGGTTTTCTCCAACTGTTAGTATCTAGTAAAAGCACACCTGATCTCTACTATTCTAAGTGTATTATACTCCCTATTCAACATCAGCATCTATCATGTGAAGGGTTTCTTTTAGTTCCTCATGTTTACTCTCTACCTTTGGTTCTTCTGGTTCCGAAATCATCCCCCCATACTGGAATTCCTTGTTGGCATACCTCTCTATTTTCTCCATAATGTCTGATGTTAAATATTGGTCTGGACTTTCATAAATTTTAGATGCATAATGCTTAGTACCATCTGGCAACTCAATTCGATTGGATAATTTTTTGAATATACCAGCATCCACACCCAAATCGAGCAACCCATAATACCTGTCCAAACCTTTATCATAGGTCAACAAAACCTCAACCTCTTTGTTTTCCTTTGACAATCGACTTTTTTCCATCTTCACTTTGATGATATTTCCTACCACCTCTTTGGCACTATCTCTTTCCTTTCGTTTGGACAACATAGCAATGGTAGATGCCGAATACTTCAAACCAGATCCACCTGACATTTCCTTAGTTGGGTAATACGAACCGACAACATCATAAACATGATTGCAAACCAACAAAGGTATCCCTGCCTTTGACAATTTCAGATTCAACACCCGAAAAGTTGCCTTAAGGATTTGTGCCTTTGTCATATCTCTGGTTTCTTCCCCTGCGGCCGTATCTGCAATTTCCTTGGTAGAAGATAATTGCCCAAGACTATCTAACACCAACATCATCGGTTTCCGTTCAGATTTATCTTGACCTATATGAAAATCAATAGTTTGCAATGCCGTATGTCTGAACTTCTGTATAGTATCTGGTTCCGATTTGATAACCCGTCTGGTATCAATTCCCCTACTCTGCATCATCTCATTCGTGACTGCACTTTCCGTATCAAAATACATGACACTACCCTGTGGATTGGTCTGTAAAAATTGACTAACTACCCCCAATACGAAAAATGTTTTTCCTGTTGCTGTTTCCCCTGCGAATACAGTTACCTTGTTATTAGGAACACCACCATAAATGCTACCTGATAAAACAGCATTTAGCACATATGATCCAGTATCTACCGTACCCGAAAATTCGGCAGATGATTTTTCATCAGATGCAATGGTAGTATGTTCATCTCCCAAAGTTTTTACAAGGTCACTTAAAAAATCATTCATCCGTTTCAACCTCTAAATTTGAATTAAGATCTATCTCTACAAAATTTGATTTGATACATGCTGGACACTTAAAGTAGTTCTGTAATACCCCTTTAACATCACGTTCTCTATTCAGCATTCTATCCCATCTTGGAAATTTCGCATTTATATACATATTACAATCTTTGCAATAAAACCTGTGCATTTTTCCACCACCGATATATGGCCCCCACATAGCAGGGGCAACACCATCGGGAGAAGAATCATCTGGAATATTTAATTCCCTTACGTGAACAAACTTTTCAGCCAACCCCAAAATCCTTTTGGTTTTTCAACAATAACTTGTTGGGATTCCAAATTTCCTTTCGATTTTTCCCTCAAGTTCTCAAGTTGTTTTTCCCTTTCTTCTGTTTCATCTATGGAAGTCTTATTTATTTCAGATACAGATTGTGCATATCTTTCCCTTGCCTCAGCCGCAGCTTTAGCATTAGCATCAATTTCTTTTGCTACTTCCTCAAGATTTACTGGTTCAGTAGATTCCACTACTGTATCTTCACTGCCAATTGTATCTCCTATAGAACTAGTTTCGGCCTCATCAATATCTTCCTGTGTTATTTGACCATCCTCAAAAAGTTCATCAACTTCTTCACTGTCTGTAAATTCCCATTCATCTTCTGTAATAACAGTTTCTTCTATTTGTGGAATATCACCACCATCAGAATCAACACCATCACTCCCATCAGAATCATCATCTGCACTTTCCTCTCCATCATCATATTCATCAAACGATTCTTCATCTAAATCAGATTCAGTCAACTCCAATTCAGTTTTCTCTACTGAATGCTCCTTTAAAATTCCTTCCCGATTCTCCATTTTATATCTAATATCTGCCACTTGAGCATCATCAATTACACTCAAATGACTTTTAACACCAATACCAAACCCCTGTATTATGTCAACAAACTCGGTAGATTTTATACCATACTCTTTTGCCAATGCATGAACTCTCATGTTTTTCACCTCATACGAAAAATGATTCTAAGCTTGCTTGTTTCTCGTAATGCCAACCAATGACATTCAAGACGTTTCTCAATGGATCAAGATATGCCTTTTCAAACTGCATACCATAGTCTATATATTTATCTAATCCGAATTCACTAGGTAGATTATTAATAAAAGCAATCACCCTATCTGTTGTCGGATTAGGTTCCTTTAGGTAGACATATTTTATTTTTTCGTTGTTCTTAATAATTGGATATGTCAGATCCAATTTATGTTCCCTGACCAACGAATTGTAAATAATGGTTCCTTTAACGTGAAATGGTGTACCCTTTGTGTATAAATCTATACTACTAGAATATTTATCAATACCCTTTACTGTTCTTGGAAACGAAATTTCTGAAACTGGCATATGCATAAATTCCTCACGAAATTCCTTGACATATTCAATAAGTTCATCTTCTGTACCATCCATAATAATACTCAAGGAATCCATAATACGTTGTCTACAAGATGCTGGAGTTGAACTTCTTACAGCTTCAATACCCATAATCTTGATTTTTGGGTTCTCGTTTCGTACCCCCTCGTTATCCCACACATTTAACACATACCGTTTTTTGGCAGTCCATATACCCCTATCGGCAATAACCTCACGTTTCATCACCATGCGTTGCTCAAAGGCATTCATGTAATCTGCCAGTTTCTGATAACTCTTTTCGATAAATGGCTCAATCAGATCCACACATACCTTATCCAAAGCATTAACAATCTTATTCTTGTCAGTTAGATTCTGAAAATGAGTTTTGACTATAGAATCCAACGTCAAATAAACACTATCCGTATCACTGGCAACCACATAATCCACATCATCAGTTTTCAACAATGAATTCAGATACTCATTCAGTTCTCGTTCAATCCACCGAATTGCCAACTGACCAGATTTGGTTATTGCTTCTGCTTGTCTAACATCAAAATAACGAAAATATTCATTACCCAATGCACCATATGCACTATTTAGTGAAATTTTACGTGCCATCTGCCTTGTCTCATACTTGGCAACGTTTTCCTTATCACCCGATTTCAGTGCATCCATTTGCAATTGCTTATATTTCACCCGATCATCATAGAATTGTTGCATCAACTCAGGTAAAAATCCTTGCTCCTCGGTACTGAAATAATGCCCATTCCCAGCCATAGTTGCATTTGGAACATCTGGTAGTGGTAACGTACCCTTGACCAACTCCCCAACCTCAACAAAGAAACTTGGTAAGTCTGTTCTCAAAGTTTCTGGTGAAATATTATACTGCATAATCAAGTGTGGATATAGACTATTCAGATCAAACGATACCACCCAATCAGCAGATAAACCACCATCCTTTATCTCTTTAACATGACCACCTGTAAATTCTGGTTTAAATGGGTTTTCTTTTCGTGGTGGTACAACTATATTCTTCTGTCTGAGATGGTTGTATATCACTGCATCCCAAAATCTGGTTTGGGCAAATACATCCTCATAATTGATGCCAGCATCATATGCCATCGTAACACACAACTCAATCAACCTCAATTTATCCTCAAGACGATCAACCAATTCAACGTCCTTGATATTGTATTCGATAAATTTTTGGTAATCCTGTTTGTAAAAATTGTGCATAGTATCATACTCAGAGTATGACATTTTTCGTTCACCCAATTCCACAAAGGCAATATGATCTAACCGATAACTCTCTTGATTGACATATGTGTATTTTTTGTACAGATCCAGATAGTCTAATTGTGAAAGACCAGCAATCATATAAACATATTCTTCTCGGCCCATAATTTTGACTGTTCGTTCCTTCACTACATTCCAGACCGACATCCTTTTAGATGTGCCATCACCCATAACCCGATCCATGCGTCTAACCAGATACGGAATATCATACAATTTACTATTCCATCCCGTAACTATATCAGGTTGCAACACATTCCAAACTTCCAAGAATTTCTCAATCAATTCCATCTCAGTTGGGCAACAAATGTATTTGGTATTTTCATCAGCAACATCTACTGGTTCTCTACCCAACACATAACGACCTTTAGTTAGACTATCTTTGATGGTTATAGCAATCAGTTCTTCCCGAACATTCTCCACTGTTGGAAATCCCTGTTCAGATGCAACCTCAATGTCAATAGTGCATATCCTAATTTTGCTCAGATCGAAATCACATCCATAAAATTTATCACCGATATACTGGTGACTCCAATCTGTATACCCATAAACGGAAAAGTTTTCCACATCCTTATATCTTTCCATGAAATTTCGGCAATCCCGAATAGATCCTGGCTGTACTTTTCCTAAAGGTTCTCCATATATAGTCTTAAATTTGGTTTCTTCTTTGGTAGGAATGAAAACGGTAGGTTTATATTCCTCAGAGTACCTAATGCGTTCATCATTCTCAACACTTCGTACTCTGACATTATTTCCAATCGTAAAAACATTTGTGTAATAGTTCATACCTATATTATACCATAAAATCTCATAATTGTCAAGCTAAAAATAAAAAAAGGGGTTGGAAAAATCCAACCCCCTTCCTATAACCACCCATACTGGGCTTTTATTTGATTTCAATTTGTTTCGGTTTCTTCTCATCTGGTATCACATTCTCCAACTGCACACGTAAAACACCATTGGTGAATTCTGCATTTACCACCTCAATGTTATCTGAAACAGTCCATGATCGTTGGAATTTCCTACTGGAAATACCTTGATGTAAGTATTGAGTATCCTTATCTTCGTTTGCTCCCTCAATGACCAATTTATTGGTTTCTGGCAAATGCGTAACCTTTATCTGCTCCTGAGTAAAACCAGCAAGTGCAACCTCAATCGTATATTTGTCATCGCCATTCTGGATGATGTTATACGGTGGATAATGAATTGCATTTTTGTGTGGCAATTCAAAAGTTGACATTTGGTCAAATAATTTGTCAAATCCGACAAAAAATGGTTCATAACGGTTTAGTGTTGAAAGTAATGTAGTCATGCTTTGTTTCTCCTTATTTTCTAAGCAAGATTAAAATTGTGGTCATTCTTTGCGAATCAACCACCATCGTTTATTATTTTTTACCGATATTGTATTTGGGAACCAATTCCCAATCATCCTTATCGGCATAAGCAAGAACTTTTATCTGACTCAGTGGTGCAATATTTTCTTCTGTTTCACCCCTGACAATCTTAACCAAACCCCATTCTTGCAAAAGGTTTGAGATTGTATTTCTTCGACCTTCATCGTTTTCCGAAAAATTAGTTGGTTTCCCGTCCAATGCGAATAGTTCTTTGAAGTGAACTATATAATATCTGCCTTGTTTATGTAATATATGACAAGACTGAAACAACTTATTGTCATTTCTGGATGCAACCCCGATTCTACTCAAAGTTTCTTTAACTTTGAGAAAATCATCGGGCTGATCCAATGTAACCTCTACCATAGTTTCTATCATTTGTTCAAACCACCTTTATATAGTCTATCTCTGATATACTCAATATCCTCATAACTAAGAATTCTCAACGCATCCTTTGCTTTTCGAGTACTGCAATTAAAATACTCTTTGATGCATTCTATATCATCAAACGAATCAGGTTCTAACCACTTATGTGCTTTCCGTTTTCGTTTCCTAAGACTATTTATAAAATATTCATATTGTAACTTTTTATCACAATGTGGCCTGAAATTCATCTCATTAACATACATCACACTATCGAAATTCTGTGCTAGAAATTTGTTGACCTTGTATGGTTCATAGAACTTCTCGCAGTCTGGATTATCTTTCATCACACTAGTTTTTCGGTAGTTTATATCATTCAAAAAGTCAAACAATTCCATTAGGCAAACTCACACTGATGCAATATTTCAGTTAAACATGCAACTGTATTTATCTCCTGATCTACAACGAATGCTGACTTATATCCATATTCGGCAATAATCACCACTGCCTGTGATGCCCCTGCTGGTGTCAACACATCACTCAACTTATCATAGACCTTCCTAAAAACAACATGAGGATCGTTATCCATGTTATTGACTACCCACTTCCGCAATTTGGTGAAGTTTTTAGTCTTAATATAGTCTATCACTTCGTCGATGTGAATTTCAGCTGTATTACTTAAAATACCAACATCTATTGTGCCACCCGCCGAATACCGTTGGAGTTCATTCAATACCCTTCTCCAATCTGGTACGTACTTTGTTATCAGTTCTACGATAACTTTCGTATCATACTTGACCCCTTCTTGCTCAAGAATGCTTTGCACCCTGACCATGAAGTTTCTAGCAACTTCTGGAGTTTCTTGCTTTGGGATTTTGAATTCAATAACCGAACACCGTGAATGCAAAGGACTGATAATGCGATTGGCAAAATTACAAGTGAAGATAAACCTGCAATTTTTGCTAAATTCTTCAATGAATCCTCTGAGTGCTGGTTGAGTGGATTGAGGGTTGAGATAGTCTGCTTCATCTAAAATTACCACCTTGCGACCACCAGTAAGTGAAACTGTACTGGCAAAGTTTTTAATTTTATTTCTGAGTACGTCAATACCAGATTCCTCAGAACCGTTAATTAATATGTAATCAGAATCCAACTGCTCACATAATGCCCTAGCAATAGTTGTTTTTCCAACCCCTGCTGAACCACATAATAAAAGGTTTGGAATTTCGTTGTTTTTCACAAATTCCCGAAAGGTCTTTATCAGACCCTTCGGCAACACACAATCATCTATATTTAGTGGACGATATTTCTCCACCCACAGAAATTCCTTTCTCACTAAGCATCTCCAAATTTTGAATCGGGTTCCAACGCAATCCAGTATTCCAACTGAATATCATTATTTTTAAAATGACTAATACCTTCTGCTGAAATGGAAACCGTATAATCTCCACGTAACACTTTAAGATTTTCAGTTCTGAAATACATCTCAAATGAAGTATTTGTACCATTACCAACTTCCAGATCAAATGTATTAGTTGTCGGATCTCTTTTATCCAACACACTTAGATTAATTTGACCAGAACCATTGCTCCGTAAAGCAAGATCTGGTTTTCCCAATACAGTTGACATATTTCTAACTGTACTGAAATCTTCCTTCGTTAAATCAAACGCTATATCTATATCTGGCATATTCATTGTTTTAGTCGGTGATATTATTGTACTGGCATCAGCATAATAATATCGACAAACTGCCTTATCCTTACTCAACACTACTGATT
>VTLG01013035.1_pt1 | contig 28258 bp, 50 predicted proteins | sample 4694571 | NCBI WGS metagenome assembly VTLG01 (sample SAMN12604809, study PRJNA352737) | marine metagenome | biome: ENVO:00000447; feature: ENVO:00000209|ENVO:00000569|ENVO:01000036; material: ENVO:00002151; isolation source: viral sequences binned using virsorter ...
GTTTTCTTTGCAACCCTTGACCTCTACAAATGCAGCAGTATTATTAATAACAATATAGTCAGGAGTATTCCTTATGATTCTAGTTATCTTAACAAAATCTTTTCCAGAAATACCTGAATTTCTTTGGTCTAACCCATACCTTATAAATCTTATATTCTTTTCAACACTATATTTTTCAAAGTATTCTTCAGCAGTATTATCATCACTTCTTTCTTTAAATGGTTGCTTATAATTAGCCATTATTCTTTTCCTTTTTTAGCCATTCTTTGTATTTCTTATTGGTTTTATATTTTGAGCCAAACAACTCCCTCGATGCACATTTCTTGCATATTAAACCTATGTACTCACGATGTAAAAATGTATACCACTCATAAAATGGTGCATTGATTTTATAATCACTACAACATTGACATTTCCGACTTAAACGATTCGTATATACTATCATCGATTCTTACATCCTTCAAATCTCCACCCAGCTCCAAGTACCTTTCCAAGCAAGTGCAGACCATTTCTTTTGTTATTATTGTTTTAGTTATTTTAGATTCGTTACCAATTCCTATTTCAGTATAATGCCTTAATCTGAATCGGTAAGTGTCCAAGACAACTTGATGAGTTTTGTCCATAATTGACCTTTATTTTTTTATTGATACCCTGTGGTAGTAGGGGAGTCGAACCCCTCAGACAAAGGAATAATAAAAAGCCTGTACCATAACTACCATAATGCCACAAAATATTCTCATCCGACATGAAGCCCAAATACTATAATTATAACTATTCGTTTGTATTGGTGTCTTGTGGCAATTCTTGATCTTGTAGAAATATTTCGTCTAGTGTTTTCTGTGGAATACCATTTATATTGCCATCAGATTTTAACACTTCTAAACCCTCTATAGCAATAGAAAGTTTAGTAGATAAAATATTGTTTTCTTTCTTTAGCTTCTCAATTTCTAAAACTAAAGTTTTTAATACTTCACTCATTTGTTAGCCATTTTGTTTTTTGTCTGTCTAATAATTTCTTGAATTTCATCTGTGGTAGCAGCCACTTCTTCTGCTTTCTCCATATATTCTTTATGTTTCTTTATTTCTTTTTCAATTCTATCATCAACCTGAACAGGAACATTTCCCCCACTTTCCATTGCTTTAGCTAACCAGTTATTAGAAAATCTTTTAAAATCTTTCTTTGCTTTGTTTGTATTACTTAACAGCCACGATTCTATTTTTAAAAGCTGTTGACTAATGTCGACATTGGGGTAGGCCTTGGCCCAAGTATCAAGCAACTCCTGGGGGATATTTGAGTAGAACTTTTTAATACGAGCATTGTAGGGGTCAATTACTTTTCCCTTATAATTGACCTTAGAATAGTCCTCCAGGAGGTACTTGAATAACTTTCGAGAATCAACCCACTTCTCTGCACCATCTTTCCTTATTAGTATTTCAAAGAAAAGAGGCATTTAGAAAGGGACTTCCTCATCAGCTACAGCAGTAGGTGTTGATGTGAAATATGAATCCTTTTTTTCTTTAGGTTTATATTCACTAACACTTATACTATCATACACCTTACTACCATCTTTTGATTTTTGATCTTCCCAAACTGCGATATTCCAAAGTTTACCATCTAGTTTAAGAGTACCACTTTTGCTTGGTTGTTTGTTTTCAGGGGTTGCTTTTTCATTTTTCCAAAGTGAACCCCTTTTTTCTTGAACTTCATAAGCCATGTGTCTATCTCCTTTATTAAAATAATGTGTCGAACAAACTAAATACTACTAAAATACAAATCAGTAGAAATCCTTGCATAAACATATCCATTAGAATTTCCTCCCACATAAATAGCATACAACTACTATCGTAAAACATATTGTTATTAATGGTAACATATCTATTGATAAATGCATTATTTGTCCTCCCTTGGTTTCCATTGTTGTACAGATGTAAAAGTATTTGTATTTGGATTTAAAAACTTGTTGCCTTTCATTTCTGCAACATACTTAAATCCTTTTGGATCAGGCAGATTATATAAATCTCTAGCTAATCCATAATGTACTGCACATCTTTTAAAAGCATCAGATACTTCGCCTTTCTGCTGCTCAACATTTGATTCAGTACCACAATCTGTTTTACTAATTGTAGCAATTTTGTCATCTTCTCTTTGGAAGGTTATTGTTATAGTGCAAAACAATATTCCTTTTTCATCTCTATGAAAGCAGTTAGACCAGTTTCCTGCTCCAACTATTTCATCTAGTTTGTCTTGAACATACCTAGCATCAACATAAGCCAACATTCTAGCATACTTTTTATCATTGTAAGAAAATGTTGCCCCTGGTCGATACTTTATTTCATCTTTAGGTGTAGGGATATTTAACTTCCCTAACTCTTTTTCTTTAACCATTATTACTCCTTTTATTTAATATATCAACTAACTTATTATACCTTTGTCTTAACTTTTCTACACCTTCAACTTCGTAGAAAATCTTTCCAGAACTTAGATATAATTTCAATCCTTTATTGTATTGCTTTTTAAATTCGGTTTCAGATTCAACCTTTTCAGTTTCCTCATCTATTATCTTTGAAAACTCAGGATCATTCAACATACGACCACCCATAATATAAAAAACAGCTCCATCTCCACAATTCTGACAATGTCCTGTGCTATCATCACGAGTATCTACCATCTTATAATCTCTTGGTGGTGCATCACAACAATTACTATAATATTCCTTTTCCATTATTTCATTCCTTTTTTGTTAAAATTTATGCCCACCCCAATCATACTCCCTCTTTGATATAGCATAGCTACTCGTAAGGTATGTATTTGTAAATGGGCAATTTTATTCAAATTTTGCATTTTTATCATAACCTTTTACTCTAACTTTTTTGGTTTCATAAATCCAATAGATTAATCCATTTTTACCAATGAAAAACAATTCAGGGTCATCGCTCAAGCTTCTATCCCAATCTTCATAAGCTATTGAATCTTGCGATGCTGGTTCTTCATATAAATAGCCTTTTCTTAATTTAACTATTTTAAATACTTCAGTTGATTTACACCATTTGATAAAAGCATTATGTTCTAAATCAGACATCTGATATGTTTTTTCCATTTATTTTATTCCTTTTTTTAAATGTTTCCTTATCTTCTCTGCTTTCTTGCGAGTAGATTCTTTCTTCCATTGATCTATTTGGTAGTCTAAAATAGATTCTTCTTCCATATATTTATTATAACCACCTTTATAGTACTCTTTTACTGCTCCCATTGTTTTTCCTCCCCTGAATTACCTTTATCGGAAATATTGGTAATGGCTGTTCTTTTATTATTATTCTTTTCTTACCATTTAATTCATCATAATACACTTCAAGGTCATCGTGATTAAAACCTGCATCTCTTACTATAGAAAGCAAGAATGATGCTATTTTTCTTTCAGATATAATTTGTACTCCATTTAATATCATTTTATACTTCCTCCTCTACTATTTCAGCATCTCTCCACTTATACAATTCCTTATCTTCTTCTTTGTATTCTCTTGTAAGATAAACATCATCAAATTCTTCCCATTTCCCATCATCAAAGAAACAGATTTCAATTCCAGAACAATGCCCCCCATTGCTTTCAATAGCACATTCACTTGAACAATACCAACTATTGCTTAGATATACTACTTCAGCTCCAAGTGTCATCTTTGTATCACAACCTTCACAACATTGATACACATCTTTTATTTTCACTCTTGCTTTTTTCATTATTTTATTACTTTTTATTCCTTTTCCCATAATTACTCCTTTATTAATTGATAGGTTACTTTCCTTTTTGATTCAGGATATATGTCCTTGATCTTACAACAAAAAAGACTTCTCATAGCGAGAAGCCTTGAATGATTTGGAAATCTGTTTTGCGATATGTAATTTGACACATCAGTTATAGAACAAGATAGATGTGCTGCGACTTCTTGTCCTGATAGTTTGTTTTCAATCATTAGTTTTTTAATATTATTCATTTATAACCCCCATAATATAATTATAAATATACATTGGTTTTATTTACCAACCTAGTATAAAATGTTACTCCCTCGTAAAATATAATTATCATTCCTTTTCATTTTGTTTTATTATAAAAATTTTGTAGTTTTAAATACCTATATTTTTGGTTAAATACTCTTTTAAATAGGTGTTTTATAAAAGTATCGTAAAAAGAGGGGATAATCCAAGTACACGATATAAAGTAGATTAAATAGGTAAGATACTTTCTTGGGGTGTGATAGAGAACACTAGAATAATTACTCAGATTATAATTACTATCTATTATAATTCGCACTTTCTCGGCTCTATAAGGGGATAGTATTGCAGATCTAACCTTCAGCTTATGCTGGGGGATAGATTCTGCACATACAGATATAAAGGGATAGTATAATATAGTATTAATCACTTATCTTTTGTTTTTTTTCTCTGCTCTACAATAACAATCAGAACATAAATCACAATCATATTCAGTATCAAAATACATCTCTTTACTACTAAATCCTCCACCACAATTAGCACACATATATTCTTTCATTTTTTCTCCTTTTTTAGATTATTATATACCTGTTTATCATTTAATATTATTTCAATTGTTCTTCTTAGTTCTTTAACTTCTTGTTCTAATTCTTTTACTCTAGTCCACATATATCTTTCTCTTTTACTAGGCTCTATCATTTTTTCTCCTTTAGTTTATATAAATAAATTCTTCTGTTTTTGCATTATGCACTTCCCATTCATAACACTCTAATAATTCAGAAAGATTACACTTTTTTAGTAATTTTTCATCACAATCGTTATTATGATAATCAACAAGAGTATCTTTTATATCTTTTAAATTATTAAAAATATAATCTCCATAAGATTGATAGTAGCATTGTCTTTGACAACACCATAGTTTATATTTCATTTTTTCTCCATTTTTATTTGTTTTGTTATTCTTTTAGGTATGTGTAATACTTCTTCTAAGTGTTCTATTGCTTGATATAATTCATCAAATACATCAGATAAATCTTCTTGATGTGCTTTATTATCATCTTTTATAAACCTTGCAAAAACATCTATAACATAGAGATCTGGATCATTCTCTATTCTCTCTTTTCTTAAATGTATATCAAATATACCCTTCTTAATTTCACAGAAATCTTTATAATTTTTTATTGTTGATTTATTCAGCTTCATCATATTCCTTTATTTTATTATAACATTTTATAACATTTTCTATATTATTATTTATCGTGTTAGGAGAACACTTAATTTTATAATTAAACTCCATTATTTCTATACTATCATATAAATCTTGTAATAATTCAAATGTGTCTTTTTTCTTCATATTATATTCCTTTATTTAATATTTAATTAAACAACCTTTTTCTATTGCTTCTATAAATAATGGATATACTTCTTTTAATTCTTTGTCATTTTCATAATCTGAATAAGTATCATCTATTCCATTATACATAGTCCAACTTTTATCTTCTGAATTATAAGTAATATCTTTACTGCTTCTTAATCCAAACTTTAATAATACATATAATTCTTGTTCTATATCTTTACAATATTCTTTTAATTCTTCTATTGATTTTATTCTTTTATCTTTTTGATCTGAGATCATTTATTCTCCTCTATTTAGTTTTATAATAAAAATTAAAGTATTTATTCAGCTTATTATTATTAAGTATTATATTACTTTCATAATCAATACCATCATTATAATATCTATATATACTATAATTATTATTTTCTTTGCTTGTTATAATCCATTTTGTAAAGCTGTTTTTATGTTCTATTACATCGTTTATATTCATTTTTATTCCTTTATTTTAATTTATTCCAATACTTTATAATTAATTCCATAATTATATTAATTACTACTAAAAAACCTATTAAAAAACAGAATGTAATAAACATTAATTTTATAAATAATAAATTCATATTTTATTCCTTTATTTTAATTATCTTAAAAATAGTTTATTATAATCAACATCAAAGCTAACTTCATTATTAATAATACTTTCAAATCTATTAAAATTACAACTTGTTAAAACTTTACTAATTCTATAACAAGCTGTTAATCTAAATTTTAAAACTAAATTACCCTTTCTAACATCAACAAATGCTGTATAATAGCAATTTTTATTGCTGTCATATATTATCCATTTTGAAGTGTCATCTTTATTATTATCAAGGTAATATTTTAAATCATTATTATTATATATCATTTTTTATTCCTTTATTTTAATTTTTGATCTCGATCATTTTTTTATTTTGCTAAATAATTGTTAAAGCCTTTTTCAGTATCTAAAATTTTAATATCTATTAAAGATTTTTTATTTTTTAGCTTGTTTATTTTGTTTATAGTGTTAATAACTTGATTTAATGTTTTTATAGGTCTTTTTATAAAAGATGTAGAAAGCTTACTTTCTTTTATATAGTATTCGTTTTTTTCATTCCAACTATTATCATTAGACCATAAATAGACATAATCTTTTATATATCTTGTATTAAAACCTTCTTGATTATATATATCTATTTTTAAATATCCACTATTCATGCCACTATCTAAATAACATCTAATATTTAAAGGCTTATTTTTATTAATAACATTATATACTTTGTCATAATATTTTTTGTATAATGTTCCATCATTTTTTAATTCGTAACCTTCTTTTAATATATCCATAATTTCAGGAATTACTTTATTGATATATTTATTTAATTTATTTGTATGTTCTGTTCTTGCTTGTATTCTGTCTTTTATTAATTCATTCATTTTATTTACCTTTAATAAAAAAGCAAGGCTTTTAAACCTTGCTTTTATTATTCCTTTTATTTAATTATACTTTTTAATATTTCTTTTTCATTATCATTTACAGAATTTAACAACATATTAAATTCGTGTGCTCTAATTAATAAATTCCCTTCTGTACTATATAAAATCTTTTCTATTTTAATAGCTGTATTTCTTGATAAACCTTCTTTTGAATTATAGTGTGCAAATTCATAAACACCAGTTGCAACCCTATTAAAAACACCTTTTAAAGTTCCTTGTCCTAAAATTCTACGAACATTTGGAACTAATATATTTAAATCATTTGCCACTTGTTCAAAGTGTTTAGGCTTATTTTTATTTTGTATAAAATATTCAATTACTTTTTGTTCTTGTTTCATTTTCTATTCCTTTATTTAGTTATATGTATTAAAAACAATGATAATAAACCTAAAGTACTAATTGTAAATGTAAAGCATTTAATCATGTCAATAAGTGGTGATTTTTCAGTTCTTACTGCAAACTTAATAAATGATTTAATTATCAATTTTGTAGCAATTAAAAACACTTTAAATTTATTTGTTTCAATATCAAAATGTATGTTATTTAATGTTGTTAATGTTTTAAAATGAATATCATTATTTACTGGAAGATTTGTATATTCATTATTTCTAACTTTGTCATTATTTCTTAATATGTTAATATTTAATGTATTTTTATTCACAGGAACCCCTTAATTAATTTATTTGTTTATTTCTAAAAACTAAGTTAAATTGTAAGTTCTTAATCATAAAGTAATTTACAAATAATATATCAATTTTCTATGCTTTATTTTACTTTATTTGTAAAGTATTTATTTAAGTCATTACAAGTTATTTAAATTTTATTCAATATTCTATATTAAAATTATTGTAATTACTGATATATATTTCACTTACTTTTTATAGCAGATGTTTTAATTATTGCATCAATGCAAAATTTTACTATACAATGCAAGTAATTTAATTATTTAGGGGTTAAAGGGGATAAATTAAACTATTACCTCTCAGATAGCATCTCTCACAAATCCTATATCTTAAGTTTTAAAAAAAATTCACGATAAGTTTGAATAATAGTTTAAGTTTTGTAACTTATGTTATGGATAAGTTGGCAGAATTAAAGAAAAAACCCTCCAAAATAGTCGCTATTGACTACTGTGCATACACAAATCTCACAAATAAACAAATCGCAGATAAAATAGGTGTTTCAGAGGCTTGTATTATTAAGTGGAAACAAGATCCTAATTTCATAGATGCAGTATATGATAAGTATATGTTGAAGTTTGGATTGGAGATACCTAATATCTTAGATGCTGTGGTTCGAGAGGCTGTTGGTGGCAATATGGTTGCTGCTCGTTTGGCTTTAGAACATAGTGGTAAACTGGTCAAGAATATCAATATAACAGTTGATTCTCCTTTTGAGAAGTTTTTAAAGGCTGTGCCTGATGCCGAGGTTGTTGAGGATAAGGATAATGTTATAGATGTTGGTAGTTTTGATCATCTTCCAAAGAGGAAGGTTGAGAATCAAGCTAAAAGGACTAGAAAAGAAACCATTGCTACTAAGGAAGCTATTAAAAGAGCCGAGAGAAATGCAAAACAAAAGGGTTGGTATAAATGGAGGAGGAGAGCCGAGAAGATTGGTGTAGAACCTCTTATAAATAGACGACCAACACCTGCACAACGAAAAGATTGGGAAAAAAGTATTATAGAGGCTGAGAAATTAGCTGATGCCCATTAAACCAATATAATCCCTACCCAAAGCATCACACATCTCATCATAAATATCAGGTGGTATCATTATAGGTTCTGATTCTTCTTTTTTAAGGGAGGTTACTTCTAAGAAATCTTCATATTTGTCTATAAGCCTTTTAAGTCTTAAAAACATTCTTAACATTTCTTTATATTCTTTGTCTGTCATCACTTTTTAAAAGATTTGTCTATTTTATCATAGAATTTATCTTCAACTTTATCTAATTTTACCTTTCTCATCCCAATATCTATGAATTGTCTTGGTTTTCCTCTTTCCTGCCCACTCATTCTATATTTTGGATGATAGTCATCTTTCTTACCATCATTATGTGTTAATCCATAGTGTAGCATTTCAATTCCCTTCTTTGTGTACTTCATACTATCATAAAGTGCACCTGTTTGCTTTAATGGTGTATTGCCAAACTTTGGTTTGTATCTAGTCCCTCTGACCTTATCTGGAAAATAAACTCCTTCTTTCCTCTGACTTTTTCTAATTGTTGTTAAGGGATCATATTCTCCATAACCACTCTTATTAATTGTTTCTTGCATTGAACCTATGGTTTCTTTACCAACTTCTTCTTTTACTTCCTCTATAATTTTAGGAAGTTTCCTTAAAAGTTTAGAAAAACTGAAGTTTGTCTTAGTTTTAATAGTCCACATTTTCTTCCTCTACTATTTCTTCATTTTCCATAGCCTCTAAATGCTCATCTTCCATTGCTTCTCTGTTTTTCTCTACAACCTTTTCAGCTTCCTTACGAGATAAATCATTATTATACTCCATAAGAAGGTCAACTTCATCAAGCATGTGATGTCTTAGCCTGTGTTCATCTAATAATATTTGATCTTGAACTGTTTTTGGATATTCAGGCTCTTTAAAATCTAATTTTAACTTATCTGGAAGATTTATATTGTTATAAGCAGCAATTTCTCTTTCTACATAGTATAATTCATGCTCATACATCCTCCAAAGCTCAATATCATCCTGATAATCTTCAAATCTCTCTAAATCTTTGATTTTTAAGGCAATACCTGAAGGAGTTTCACCTCCATCTTGAGCAAATTGTACATATAAGTGGTTATTTTGTGCTACTAAGTCCACCTGGAACTTAATATTCTCTATAACTGACTCAATATTACCTGCTGGAGATACAATTCCGAATGTTGCACCTTCAGGTAGGTCAATTATTTGGTCAGAACCTGCTCTTTCTATTCTTTTATCTGAATCAACACCTGTCATAAAGGGTTGTCCAAACATTTGGAATCTTAAACCAAGTTGCATCTCTGTCATTGCTATGTTTACCTGTTCATTGCAATCTACAATGTCATTTGCTCCATCTACGAAAAATTCATCTATCTGTTCTTCCCTGTGGGTGAAAACAAAAGGAAGGATACCATAACCATGTTCATACTCTTCTATTATATTACCATCTTCATCATAATGAGCATAAATTGACTCATCCCAGTATGCCCACTCGCACTTTTCAACATAAGAAACATCATCAGGTTGCATCAATAGAGGATACATAATAGCTGAAGGAGTAAATGGATCGGATAAATGAACATTAAAGTAATAAACAGGTCTGTAATCAAAATAAGGCATACCATTAAACTCTTTATAGATAACTTGGGTTGCTACTGAGCCCATTAAACGAGTCATTCTCTCAACATGCTTCATTCTAGCATCTTTTTTAATTGTAAGTGCATCATATTGCTTATTAACATTACGATTAGCACCTACTGTGTAGATTCTGCTCATTTTATTTATAAATCTTCTAGTAAAATTAGCATTATAGCAAGGAATTTCTATAAAAGCATCAGCAGAGAAATAATTATCTATATACTGATTAGTGGCATTGCCACCATAATAATTAAGCATCCTTCTAACCCATTCTCGTCTTTTCTTTTGAGCTGATAATTTTGCATTTGTTATTGACTTTTTTATTATGTCTTCTACTGTCATATTTATCATCTTGTCCTCACTTTAAATTCTCGTTGTTTAATTGGAAATCTGTTTATGAAAAAATATCTTACCATGTCGCATCCATGGTCATGTAATCCATCTTTTAAGGGTTCAGGCTTTAAGTCTGATCCTTCTTTTGCTTCAGGGTATCGATAATTCTCTAAATCCATCATTATACCTTTGCATTTATTATGAATGTGGAAATGTCTTTCTCCTTGAGCATTTTCTATAAAACTTCTAACATGGGATATACCTGATGCTATACTCCTGGATACTTTATCTCTTTTTGTATTAACTGTTATTCCTTTTCTTCTAAAAATCTCTATATCACCGAGTCCTGATTGACCTTGAGCTTGTATCCCAGCAGGGTCGCCATAATATTTGATGACATTATAAGGTTTTGCCTTAATATTTAAGGCTAACTCATCTGTTTTAACATTTTTCTTATGTATTATTTCATCTATCATATTTATGTGCCATATACCACCTACTCTATGGATTTGAAACCATCCAACACCTGGCATCCTGTACCCAAAATCAATAGAACAAAAAGTAGGAAAGTTTGGGTTATAGGGATAATGCCCTACATCTAACTCCCTCTCAAAAGGATAGACACTACCTGAAAAAGAAGTAAATTTAGCACCATACTCCTGCTCATATACTACCTTATCCATATTCCTTTTTCTCTCAAGGAGAAATTGGTCTTTTTTCCCATCTGGAAAAGCAAAATGGTTATCCCATGAGGGAGCTTGATGAGATTCCCATAGTTCATCTTCTTGTCCTAGAAGGTATAAATCATATATCCAATTGAACCCTTCAGGAGTTGTGATAAATATTCCTTTACCTTTCCTGTCTGACAATGTTGGGGATAAATACATATCCCAAATTTTTCTTTTTACTTTTGCTGCTTCGTCTATTATAAGTAGATCTAACCCTTCACCAACCAACGAATCAGGGTTGTCAGCAGACTTAGCTTCTACTGTAGTACCCCATTTAAATCTTATATGTCTGTCTTTTTCAGAAGCTCTATCTATATCATTAGCATGACCAATAACCATTTTCTGCCATATCTCTCTGAACATTAAATCTGCCTTATCATAAGACAAACCTACTAGCCATATCTTTTTATTAGGCTGAGATGCATAAAATGTTGCTTCCATTGCAGATGCAGTAGTTTTACCAAATCTTCTTCCACATACCATGACAAAAAACCTTGCTGTTTCCTTCTCAGGAAAATGCAGTTTGCTTTGACCATAATGTGGTTTGTACTCCATATAGTCAAACCACTTCTGTTTATATTCTTTTGTTGAATCTTTCAAAAATTTGCATAATTTCTAATATTAATTTAAGTTATCTATTAGTATTTTGCAAAAAAATGCAAATTACATACATTTTTAATATAAAAAGGAGGACAGTATGTCCGAAGATAAAACTCAAGCAACGACAGAAACAGTTAGTGAAAGTCCTGCACCAGAAACTACTCAAGATAGCTCTAATGAGCAGTATATTGCTGAAAGCAAAAAGTATAGAAAAAGAGCTCAGGATGCTGAAACTCGTTTAGCAAAATTTGAAAAAAAACTCGCTAAAGCAGAGGAAGATAAACTTAAAGAAAAAGAAGATTTTAAAGCCTTATATGAACAGGTATCTTCTAAGGTCGAAGGTTTAACTGCTAATGCTGATAAGTGGGGAAAGTATGAGGAAGCTAAAAGAACATCTCTATTAGAGAACCATCCTGAAGATGAAAGAGAAAACTTATCTAAATTAGATTTGGAAACTCTTGAATATGTAACAAGTAAAATTAACAATGTCAAAGCAAATGCCCCTGAAGTTGTAGGTAATTCAAGAGGTGTTAAGGAAATGCCTACTGATTGGACTAAAATGAGTTCAGATGATCTTAAAGATAATTGGGCTGATGTGGTGGCGAGTGCTAGGGCAAAAACAAAAACCAACCAAAGGTCATAAGACAGTTGAGGATTGGTTTAAAATAGAGGTTTAAAATGATAAACAGAATATATACTGAAGTCATTTGGCAATGGGATGAATCCCTTAATCAAATGGTTGAGGTTTCAAATCAGTCTGAAGGTTATTCAGGCGAGATGGCATTATGTGCTGCTGGTGATTTACTGGATACAACATCACTTGGAGGGTTTATACCTGACTTGTGGTCTGATGCAATCTATAGTTTCTTTATGCAAACAAATAAACTTAGAGGCTCTGTTAGTGATTATAGTGCTTTAGTTAAAAATAAAGGTGATTCTATAAATATACCAGCAATCTTAATGCAAACAGCACAAGCTAAGGCTGCATCTACTGCTGTAACTTGGGATACTAATAAAGGTTCTACTCCACAAGCTCACGATGTAACAGCAGTAAATCTTCCAATAACATCTCACATTTATCAGGCTGAGATATTTGAAGATATTGCAACAATTCAAGCTCAATATGAATTAATTAGCAAATATGCAAAAATGTTTGGTGAGTCTTTAGCTAGAAAAGTTGAAACAGACTTATGGGCAGAGCTTGATGGTTTTCAAGATACTGTAACATTAACTGCTGATGATGCTATGGCAACTGGAGATTTAGAATCTATCTTAGCAGCTTTGTATAACTTAGATATTGATCCAAATAGATGTTCAATGGCTGTTAATCATCTATTACTTGCTGATATATTAAATCCAACAGCAGGTATTGGTTCATACTTTGTAAGACAAGATGCTATACCTTCAGGCACAAATGCAGCAGGTGGTAGTCATGTTACTACAGGTGCTGTAGGCTTAATATATGGCATGAATGTGTTTTTCTCACAAGCTATATCTACTGGTGGGACAAACAGAAGTGGTGCTGTGTATGTACCAGAATCATGTGCTTTTGCAGCTTCTCAAGATGTAAGGTTACAATCACAATATGATGTTGATTATCTTGGTACTAAAGTGATTGCTGACATGATATATGGAGTTAAACTACTAGATAGTGCAACAAACAAAATGGGACTTAATTTTGTTAATGCTTCATAATCAGTAAGTTGTTAATCTTAAAGGGGGCTTAATTGCCCCCTTTATTTAAAAGGGGAATTTATGATATATTTAAAAGGTATTGGTGGAGATGTAAGAGTATTTAAAGACTGTGATGTTAAAGAGGTTAAAAATCTAACAGACTCTGGACAATGGACAAGAATTAATGGAAGAAGGGATTTTTCAGAGTATACCAAGGCTGCAAAAAAAACTTCTACAAAAAAAGGTTAAATCGATGGCTCTTGAATCAAGTATAAATAGAGTTACAGGTCAAAGACGAGTCATAAGGAAAAAAGGCGATTTAAATGGATGTGGAAAGGGTGATTGGGCTAGAATAGATTCGCAAGATGAAGAATATAAAAAAAATTATGAGAAAATTTTTGGCAAAAGAAATATGCTAATTAAAAACAAAATGATATCTGATGAGTCTACTAAAAAGCATTAAATACCACGAAGGTTTTAGATCTACTGTATATCAATGTACAGAAGGCTATGATACAATTGGATATGGCTTTGCTGTAAAAGATTTAGTTTTAGACGAAGATATTGCAGAACTTATTTTACTTAGAAAATTAGAAAAACTACAACATAGAATAGCTTCTACTTTTGGTTGGTGGTATAATAGCCCTAAGACAGTTAAAAATGTTGTTACCAATATGTGCTATCAGCTTGGCATATCAGGGTTCTCAAAATTCAAGAAAACAATATACCTATTAGAAACAGAACAATATGAAGATGCTTCTATAGAAATGCTTGATTCCCTTTGGGCGAAGCAAACTCCAAACAGAGCAAAAGAGCTAAGTGAAGCACTTAGATCTGTGCTAACCGATTAGGAAAATTCACTTCTTTATACTAAATTAATATCAAAAATACAAGGAAAATTTATGGCTTTGAAGGATAGGGGTGTAATAAAAAGAGCAATCGTAACCCCTGACAAGCACTTTCCTCTCCATGATGTAAAATCTATAAATGTGTTATGTAAGACGATAGAAATAGTCAAACCTGATTTATACATAGATTTAGGAGATGTTGGAGAATGGGAATCATTCTCACATTGGAAATGGAAAAGAAAGAAGAAGCCTCCATTGGAATATCTACTACCAACATTGGAAATAGATGTTAAGAATGTTAATACTGGTATGGATATAATTGATGAGTCTTTAGATAAAACTAATTGTAAAGAGAAGTATTTAACTGAGGGCAATCACGACAATTGGCTCAATATGTTTGTTGAAAGTTATCCTTATGTAGGTAAATTTACTTTTCAAAATGCAGTAAGGCTGAAAGAAAGAGGATATAATTATTATCCTTTTGGACAGCATCTTAAAATAGGAAAATTGTATTTTTATCATGGACATCAGTATGGAGGACAATATCATGCTGCTAACCATTTAAGAAAATTAGGTTGTAATGTAATGTATGGACATTGGCACGATCTTCAGCAACATTCTGCTACTCACATGGATGGATGTAAGTCTGCCTGGAGTATAGGTTGTTTAAAAGATATGTCAAGAGATAAAAATGCTTGGTTGGCAAACAGAAGAATCAATTGGAGTCATGCTTTTGCTATAGTTGATTTCTTTAAAGGTGGTTTGTTTACTGTTCATGTTATACAAATTATAAATGGTAAAACAAGTTTATGGGGAGAGTTGATTGAGGGATGAAGATAGGTGATTTATTATTACTTAAAGGTTATATAAATAAAAAGCAATTAAAGTCTGCTTTAAGTAAACAAGCAAAAGAAGCAATCACTTATAATAGGTCAGTTCCCCTTGGTAAAGTATTAGTAGAATTAGAATATGTATCAATAGATGAAGTTGCAGAGGCTTTAAATGACCAGCAATCTGTTCCTGAAGAAAAAAAGGAGAAAAAGGCTATGCCAACACAATTAGGTGAAAGTACAGCATTTCAAATGGATCTAAAGTTTTTAGTTACCATAGGTGCAGTAATAGTATCTGCATGTGGTATTTATTTTAGCCTTACAGGTTCAGTAGATAATAATACTAAAGAAATAGATAACATTAAGTCTATGGGGGATATAAAAATCATATCCTACAAGTTAGAAGAATATGATGAAACCTTTAAAGACCTTAAATCTTTATCTACAACTTTAGCTCCTCTCGCTACTGATTTAACATATATTAAAACAGAATTAGATAAACTAAAAAATAGAAAAATTAATATACCTGAGATTGATTTATCAGGAATAGAAGATTGTAAAAATAAATTAGATGATTTAAATGCGAAGATTACAGCATTTGAACAAAGACTAACCAAAGTAGAAAAGAACTCTAAAGGAAGATTTTAATGCCTTATACAAAAAAGAGCAAGAAAAAATTAAAAGCAAAATCAAAGTCTAAGTATAAACCTATGAAAAGGAGAAAGAAGTAATGCCTTATGGAAGAAGTATATATTATTTGGTTGCGATTAGCAGTTTTGTTTTTGGTGGGTTTTTTGATTATTCGACTTTTTATGGCTCTGCTTCAATGGGTACACCCTATATAAATGGCAAAGTCAATATAGATGACGATTACAAATACACCATAGGATTAAGGAAGATAGCTTTGTTTGATTACCAATCAAGGAAAAGATTTTATAAAGGATCAGAGAAACAACTATCAGATAAGGCTATAGTTGGTGCTGTCGATGGATGGGAATATTTATTCTCTGTTAGTTCTGTAAGAAACCAAGGCAATGAATATACTGACTCAGAGGTTTGGATTAAATGGTCGAACAATTGGTTTACAACTAAAACTAAATATTTAAATAAAGAAAGTAGAGATTTGGAAGTATTTGATTATGATGCGAGGTTTAGGTTTAATCTTAATAAAGTTGATTTTACATTTGGTGCTGCTCTTAGAGGTCATCCAATATATGGACATCCTGCCATAGAGGATTATGAAAATCCTTGGTGGGAACTCGCATACGAATATGGCTATACAGATATTTTATTACCTATAACCGACTTAAATGACAATGGTGAGATTGATGCATACAATGTATACATTGAAACAGATGAAGAAACAGGTGATGGCTACTGGGTATACTACTGGGAAGATGCTGCTTATTATTGGGAAGATGCTAACTCCAATGCAGTTGCATATTCTGATTCAGAGTTTTTACAATATCATTATCCATCAATCGTAGAGCAGTACAACGAAGATAACAAGGTTAAAGAATGGCAATCTGAAGCAAGTGTAGTTATAGGAATAGATTTGTTGTTAGGTGGAGATAAGTATTATTCACACACATGGGTCAATCTCTTTCCTTACTCTGTAGGCTTAACAGACAAGGCTTATGATGGAGATGAAATGCAATATGACATTGGTGTTGTGTTAGGCACTAATCTAAGTGAGCATATTGGGGTATTTATTGAGGGTATTAAGTCCAACTTCTATGGCAGAGAAGAATATGATTTCACCACAGGAGTTAATTGGAGGTTTTAGTTGCAGGAATATACAGCATTTTGGTTAGGTTTTTGGTTTGTTTTTCTAGGTGGAATGTTAGTAATGTATTTTAGAGGTTTTATAGGAGAATAATGTTACAAGGTTTAATAGTTAAAAAAGTCATAGATGTAGTTTTAAAGAAGATCATGGAAAAGCATAATCTTAATAAACTTCAAAAATATGTTGAAGAAGATAATGAACTTGATAAGCAAATGAAACAAGTTCAAAAAACTGTAAGTAAGTATGGAAGGATATTGGAAAGTATTGAAAAAGATATTGCACAATTAAAAGTGGATTCACATCCTCCTGTATTTATGAAGAATGATTATAAAGATATTATAAAACGATTAAAAAAATTAGAAAAAAAGGAGAGTTAAATGTTTGAATATATAACAAGTAACTGGGAATGGTTTTTATTAGGTTTATATGTATTAGAAAAAGCAATTAAGCTAAGTCCATCTAAAAAAGATGACTTAGTGTGGGATATGGTATTGAAGCCAATAGTGGATAGAATAAAAGGATAAGTATGGCTAGAGTTAGTTCTAAAAGACTTCTTACAGACTATGAACCTAAAAGGAGGAATCCTATTACTTTAGGTGATGATTCTTTTTTAGACTCACACTTAAAGCCATTTAAGATAGATAGTAAGAACTCTATTTTGGAACTTTCTGATTCTAAGTTGAGAGTATCAGGTGATATTGAAAGTAGTAATATGTTTACATCTGACACAGGGGATTTAACATTATACCCTGATGGGGATTTAATTATATCAGGTGCAGATGTTAAAATTGATGCTACAAAGAAAATTTATCTTGATGGTGGTACTCATACATCTATTGATGAAGAATCTGATGATAGAATGAGATTTACTGTTGGTACAGATGAGATGTTAATATTAGATGAGGCTAGTGATGCTATTACTATGGCTGCAACTAATTGGATTGCAGCGACTGTTAGTGGTGCTACGATTACTGAATTTAGTGCTGCTAATTCTGCTTATGCAGGTATGATACTTGGTTTTACTGTAGATGGTAATGATAGTGCAGACCAAACATACAATTTAACAACATCTTATGTAGTATTTGATAGTGATTTAGCAGTAACATTTAAAACACCTCCAAGTGAAAAAGTAGAAATACAAGCAACTTTTTATTATCAGCAAGGAAGTAGTGGTGTAAATGTTCTTGCTTCAATAGCTAATAATTCAACTTATGGCTCATCAGATTTACATAACGAGGTGCAACACGAAAGGTCTGTTACAGCAGGTGCTGAAAGGGGTGGACAAGGTATAGTTACTGTATCTTGGTACTTGATTGATGCAGGTTTAGAAGCAGTAGGTGCATCTAATACTATTTATTTTGCTGCTGCTTGTTCTGCTACTACTGGAACACCTAATATAAAATGGGGTGGTGATGCAACAGGTGAATATCAAAATTTTGTAATGAAGGCAATAGCATTACCTGCTTAATTTTTAAATAACAAGGAGATTGTAATCTATGGATTATGATAAAGAAATAGAAAAGTTAGAAGGTCAGTTAAAAGCAATTGAAACTGCTTATATTAAATGTATGGGTACTATTGAATATCTAAAAGCACAGAAGAAAACATCTGAGGAAGGTGAAAAGAAAAAGGATAAATAATGGCAAGTTTTACAGATAAAAAGTTAAGCGAAGTTTATAAAGATATACTTCATACAAGTAATTCTAACACAGGTATAACCAGCATATTAAAGCAAATAACTTGTGGGGATGGAGATAAAACTTCCCTATATTTGTCAGATAGGGTTCTTGGGGTTACTCCTGTTGCTGACAATAGTGTTATATTTTCTGTCAACGATACTGATGGAAATGCATTGCTATCAGCTGATTCTACTAATGATCTAATTAAAGCAGGGATAGGACAACATATTGTTAATACACAATATGCTTATTTTGGTTTTGGTTCAGATTCAAATGATGGACTTTCTGCAAATACACATTACCTTGTTCCATTTTTTGGTATGGTTAATAAAATTAATACATTTGCAGTTGATATTGGTACAGGTACAGAGCCAGACACTACATTTACTACTGCAGATACAAGTAGTCAATATGCTTCACAACTAGCACAAATGTTGTGGTATGTGCCTGATAATATAACGATTGATGCAGTTTATTCAATAGAGGGAGCTGATGCAGCAACAGGTGATACTACTCGTATGCATTTATATTCCTATACACTTAATTCAGGCTCAACATCAGCTTTAGCAGATGGGGCTTTATTAGCTCATAATTCAGATGTAACTAATGCAGGAAATGAGCAAGTATATAAAAGCACTTGGACAATAGATAGTGCAAATGTAGCAGGAGGTAAAGTAATCTGTGCCTTCTTTAGGAGTGATTCAGTAAATTCAGATTTTACAACAAATATAACAGTAAAATATCATTTAAGGTAAAAGGTAAAAGGAGAAAATTATGGCAGGATATAGTCCCCCACCAATGGCAAATACAGGAGTCCAAGGCAGGAATACAGATGTTTTGAATGGCAATAAAGGTGGAAAAAGACCAACAGAAACAATAAATTTAAACCAAAAGGTTGGAGTTACAGAAACCTCAATGTTTGTAGCTGCTTCAACAGCAGCAAAAGGTGCTCTATTTGCACCTAAAGATGTTGTAATATCCAACACAGGGGGTGCTGGAGCAGGTGTCCTTATTAAATTACAACATTGGTCTAATGACACTACAAATGCAACAGACCCTATTTATCTGCAATTTTTGGTAGGTGCAGGAGAAACAGTAAACTTTCCAATGTCTAGGATTATAGCAGCAGATAATGTTGCTACACTTATGGATGGAACTGCTTTAGCACAAGCAGCACCTAATTCTAATATGTATGTAGATTCTACTGCTGATGCAGATAGTGCTACAGCAGCAGGGGTTGTTGGTCATGCTACAAGTACAACATTATATTTAGAGCCATATACAAGTGCTGCTAATTGTACTGCTAATTTGTTTAGAATTGGCGACCTAGTTAGAATCAGAGATGAGGTTATGGAGGTGACTGCCATTGGAGATAAATCAGATTTAGCAAACAACTATCTTACTGTTATAAGAGGAGTACATGGCTCGACAGCAGGAACAGCAGCAGTAGATGACGATCCTGTAAGGTTAGCATTTTTTAATGCTTACCATCCTTTTACTGCTGCAACAGGTGGATATGATGTAGTACAAACAGATAATGATGGTAAGTTTAGAGCAACAAACTTTTTTGGATTTGGCAGAGGCTTAACATACCAAACTACAGGTATACTCCCAGGTTCTGTTGCTTTTAAATGTTATGAGCCTGGTTATCAAGAGTTAGGAATGTCAGGTATAACTCCTGGGACTCATACAGGTTTGGCTGCAAGTACAGCTTATGCATTTAACATAACAGTTGATGGAGGAAGTGCATTTGCAAATTTAAGTTTCACAACAGATGCTAGTAATCTTAATTTTGGTGGAAGAAATGGTGTTTTAAGTAAAATACAAGATGCTTTGGATACTCAATACTATACAGCAGGTAATTTATTTACAAAGAAAGTTACTGTGGGGATAGTTAATGGAGATATAAGATTTACATCAGGCACAAGACTATCTTCATCTGCAATGCTTTTAGAAGCCCCTGGTAGTGGGACTACACCTTTTGGAGTAGGAAGATTCCCAGCTATTGGAGTTATAGAAACAGCAGTTGCAGCAAGATTACCTGATAATAGTATATCTGCTGCTTCTTCAGGACAAGCAGTTAGTAATGTAGAAGCATTTATGTATGATGATGGTAAAGGTAATTTGATAGGCAAAGGAAGTGGAACTATAGATTATGATACAGGGGCAGTTGATTTCGTATCATACCCTAATGCAGAGTTTGTTGTATCTGCTAGATATGGTAATGGATTATCAGGAGCAATAAACTTTGACCAAGCCAATACAATAGAAGAAATCTTTGTTAGAAGTTTAAATGATAATATAGAAACAACAGTTTCAATGTCTGTAACAGGATATAATTTAGAAAAGTAAAATTAGGAGAGGGAATTAATTATGGCAACAGCACCAACATATTGCACACATAGACAATTAAAGGATGTATTTCCTCAAGTTGATTCATTTGATACTAAAAGACCTATCTATGGTTGGGGAGGAAGCGAATTTGAAAATTGGCAAGATACAACTTTAGACATAGGATATTGTTATAATGCAGGACTAACTACTCAATTATTTATAGATGGCAGTAAACTGAATAAAATTACATATAATACAACTGCAAATTCAACATTAGGAGCAGAACTATCTGCTTCTGCAAATACTATAGATGTAGCTGATGGGTCAGACTTCGGAACTGGAGATGTTATAAAGATAAACAATGAATATCTTGCCTTGACTAATGTTAGTAGTAATACATTGACTTTTATAGTACCTACTGCTTCTAGGGGGCTTTTTGATACATCAGCAGTAATACATGCGAATGGGGCTAGTGTATACATAATTATTGATGCAAGTGCAAATCTTGGGGATGCTTCATCTTTTGGTGAAGATGCTTTAGCTTTTATATATGATACTGATTTAGATTTAATTTTACTTATTCATAATAGTTTAACTCTCAATGACCATCAAATAGAAGCAGGAGAAGATTTTGAAACTTTAATCTCAAGAATAACAGGTAATGCAAGTAGATATTTAGATGCTAAGCTAGACCCTAATCTACCTAAAGAACAATTAAAAGATAAAGAAGGTAACTTTGATTACATTATAGTTAGAACAACTGCTTTGTTAGCAGCAACATTCCTTATAAGATCACACGACCCAACCTCTGATGTTGCAACTGCATTAATGGAAGATGCAGAAGGTAATATAGAGGCATTAAATAAAGGTGGTGCAGCATTATCATGGCAGACAACTGGGGACTCATCAAAAGGAATTATAAGAGATGTATCATATACTTCAGGTTCTGTAAGACCTGTAGATACAAGAGGAAGATGGTCAGGTTCTTTTGACCTTATTAGAGTTAAAATAGAAACTGGTGGGGCAATGGATGGAACAGCTACTTATTCTGTATGGGTTAAAGATGGAGATAAACTAGGAAATCAACAAGGAAGTCAAGTAGTTACTTCAGAGAAAATTAATGGAGATTATCAAGCTCTTGCAGGTGGTTTACAAATAAGATTTGGTGGAAGCACAAAAACTTCTGTAGCTACTGCTACTAATGAATGGGAAATAGAAGTTGCAGGATGGGCAGAAGAAGTAGATAACTCTGCTATAAATTCAGTTAAAATGACAAGAAGATAATGATCAACCTAATTTGGAAAATATAAGAAATGGCAGTAACTTTTACAAACAATTGGAAGAATATTTTAGATAAGTTAGAGTCTGTTCTGGAATCAGAATTTAAAGGGGCTCTACCTGTATATAAAGGGAATACTGTACCTAAAGGTGTTAATCAAGCATTACAGCTTGTGCCTACAGGAAGTGTATTATCTGAATATAATACAACCTCAGAAACAAGAGAATTTTCTATTACAGTAAGATTTATATTTGCAGAGGTTAATGTTAAGGAGTCTGCATTGGATCATATATTGAGATATGTTTCTCGTATTGAGGCTTTAATACATGATAATGTTGCTATGACCTTATCAGATAGTAGTAATGCATTTAATTGTAGATTTGAAACAACAGATTTAAATACTGATGAAGAATCAGGTATTTATATAACAGAATGGGCATGGAAGTGTCAACATTTAGGAAATATAGGTTAAGGAGAACTTATGAAAATAAAACTAAAAAGAGGAGTGGTATTGCCAAATAATTGGAAAAGCTGTGGTTGCTCTGCCGAAGATTGGGCAGACCTAAATGGTGGTAAATCAATTGAAGTCAATTCTGTTCCAAAATTAATAGAAGACGATATAGATGTTGTGGAATCAACATTAAAAAATAAAAGTAAAAGTAAGGAGAGTAAATAATGGCAACAAATGCAAAAGTATTTTCCCCTAAAGAATGGAAGGTGGGAGTATTATCGGATGCTACCAATGCTGGGGCTACAGCAATAGGTTCTACATTGCTACAATTAGATGTTGATTCTATTGGATTTCCAACATTAAATGTTAATCAATCGCTAGATGTTAGAAGTGGGGTAGGAAGAACATTTAAGGATGAAGATTTTTTTCAAGATAATATAATGAGAGTGTCTGAGATTTCTTTGTCAGGAACATTACATAATGATGCTGCGCATGAGCAGTTATTAAGAAACATAACTAACAATACATCATCTCAGAATGGTGTTATAGATTCAGAGCATACAGGGACAGAGCAAAAATATGGGGATGCAGTTTCAAATGACTGTTCTTCATTAACAGTTGTTTTTCAACCCTCTGATGTAACTAATCAACAGGGCATGGAATTTTTTGGATGTGTTGTAACTAATTTTGTAATATCTTCTGATATGAATACTGAAGGGGGTAGATATAAATGGAGTGCTACCCTACAAACTGGGAAAAAACCTGATTTAGCTTCAACAGCAGAACCAACTATAACTGCTTATGCAAATACTGATATGCCTAAACTTTCAAGTGCATCAGATATACAGGTTATGGATAAAGAAGTTGTATTAAACTCTTTTAGTCTTACAATAGAACATCCTGCTGTTTTTGTTGGACAGTCTACCACAGGATATGCTATAGTAGGTAGAGGTGCAGAATGTTCAGTTACAGGAGATGCACAAATAAAATATGATGGAAACACAAAAGGTATGATAAACGAGTTTGACACACAGACAGGAAGTAACTCTAGTACCTCTGCTTTTCAAATAGTGAATGATAACAGTTTTGGCATTTTAACAAAAAAAGCAGTATATACAAATTGTGCACTTTCTGAAGGCGACATGATGATGCTTGATGTTTCAGTAAAAGCTGTTGATAATGGCTCACTTGAACTTGTGACTGTTGATATAACTTAATAATTAAATAAGAGGTAGTATGAAAGTCAAACTCGAATCAGGTCGTGAGGTTGTTTTAAATGACCTTACAGTAGATGAAAGAGATGAACTTCTGGATTCTGTAGAATATGATAACTCTAAATCAGGAGTGAAAGTAAAAATGCTTCACTCAACTATGACAAAGTTTATCAGACTAGGTGTTAAAGGTTCTGATGATAAGTTTATAAAGTCATTAAAGTTCAATGAAAAAAGTGAAATATTCCAAAAAATGCAGGGAGATCTACTAAACCTGGGGGAAGAAGAAGCCTCAGACTAGCTTTAAATGTTATGTTTGAGGCTTGTCAAGGATGTCAGTATGAGGAATATCCTTATAAAGCTCAAATACCTGTTATAATTGATGGTAATAGACCTACTTGGGAATTTAAGAGTGATGAAGATGTATGGAAAGTTATTGATCTTATAATAGAAGAAGTGAATGAGCATAATTTAAAAGGCAAAGAGTTTGATGTTATATCTTCGATTCAAGCACAATTGCCTTTTTTTACATGCAACAATACGATATTTGACAAAAAGGATCAGAAAGATATACAAAGGTATTTATACTGTGAAAAATTTAATATTTCAGCATATAAAGGTAGTTATGGAGAGCAACCCTGCTTATGGGTTGATAAAGCATTTGTTATAAGAAATGCATTTGCAAAATTAGAAAACAAACAAATTAATAAGGCAAAAAAAGATGGCAAGTAATAAAATACTAACAATTGAATTTAAGCCGAAAGGCGATAGAGATTTAATCGATGCTATAAAACAGCTAAATAGAGTAACTAAACAATTACAAAAGACTTCAGGTAATTATAAAAACCAAATAGAAGGTGTAAATAGATCTCAGAAAAAATTAAATAATACTCAAAAAAAATACAGTAAAGGTGGAATAACTGCTGTAAAGCATAATAGACTTCTTAGTCATTCTCTTGCTACACTTCGTTCCAGATTACTAATTGTTGCTTTTGGTGCTGCTTTAGTAACTAAAGCATTTAAAACTATGTTTGATGCTACAATCAAACAAGAGAAAGCAGAAAAGAAATTAGAAGCTGCTTTAGGTAAGGTTAATACTGCATTGCTACATCAAGCATCCTCTTTACAAAAGGTCACAGAATTTGGAGATGAGGCAGTTATAGAAGTTCAAGCATTAATAGGTGCTTTCACTAAAGATGAAGAACAAATCAAATCACTAACTGTAGCCACATTAGATTTAGCATCAGCAAAAGGAATGGATTTAAAAGCAGCAGCAGACTTAGTTGCTAAGTCATTTGGTTCTTCTACAAATTCACTTTCAAGGTATGGTGTAGAAGTTGTTGGAGCAGTTGGTTCATCTCAAAGATTAGAATCCTTAACAGGAAATATAGCCGAACTCTTTGGAGGTCAAGCAAGAGCAGCAGCAGACACTCTTGGTGGCTCTGTTCAGCAAATGAGTAATGCTTTTGGTGATGCAAATGAGGCTATTGGATTGGCTTTTGCTCCTACTATTAAAGCTGTGACAAAATTACTGACAAGTGCAGCACAAGGAGCAAGAGAGTTTTTCTTAGGATTTGCTGAAGATCCATTAGAAACAAGCATAAGACATATAGAAGAATTAGGTGGTGATGCTACTGAACTTAAAAAGAAACTTCTTGAATCACAAAAAATTGATCTTGAAAGGGGTATCAAATTTATGCCTGAACATCTAAACTCATCAAAAGAGATTTTAGATGCAATAGTTGGTCAAGAACAAGTTGTGATAGACAGATTAAAAAAACAAGAAGATGCTAGAGAAAGTCTTAGGCAACAAGGGCATGATATTGCTGAGTTAGAAGAACAAGCCAATATGACAATAAATAGAGGAATGTCAGCATATCAAACAGGACTTACAAATCTACAAATGTCGCAAAAAGCAAATGCGAAAGAATTACTTAAAAGTGCAGACTACTGGGGCGAGTTAGTAGAAAAAGGTAGAAAAGGTGTGGAAAATAATGCAGAACTATTACAAATTGCAGTTGAGTATGAAAAACTTCTTGCAAAAATGGCTGCATTAGAGCCAGAGGAAGAAGAAGGATTTTTTGCAAAGTTGTTTGGCAAGTTTGCTGACCATGATGAAATGGAAATTCTTGTAGAGAATGTTTCCAAGGTTATTAATGCTATAAGTGATGTGGGAAATGCTTACGATAAAGTTAAAATGCAACAAATAAACCAAGCAAAACAAGCAGAACTTGATACTGTTAAAAATATAAGAAATGAAAGAATTAGAACTAAAGCAGTAGAAGAAATTGAGGCTAAATATGCTGAAAAAACAAGAAAACATAAAGAGAAAATGAAAGATGTTAAAATTGCTGAGGCTATATCTAATACTGCTCTTGGTATAACTGCTGCTTGGGATGAACCTTTTCCACTAAATGTAATGTTAGCAGGACTGATTGCTGCATCAGGTGCTTTACAGATTTCAACTATTAAAGCACAAAAGTATCAATATGGAGGTGCTGTTGGTGGTAGAAGGCACTCTCAAGGTGGAACAATGATTGAAGCAGAGCAAGGGGAGTTTGTTGTTAGCAGACCAGGGGTTGAGGCTGTAGGTATAGAAGCATTGAATAGAATAAATGCAGGTGCTGGAGGAGTAGGTGGTTCATCTATTATTATAAACAATCCTATTATAGGTAAGGATACAATTGAAGATGAGATTGTCCCTCAAATAAAAGAGGCACTTCGTAGAGGTGGCGATATAGGTATTTAATGTTAAAATTAAGTGACTATCCCATATTCCAAAAAGACATACAATCCAATGTAGTTAATATACATCCTGTGGTTGTTATTAATTCTGATCCAAAGATATACTTATCCCAAAATGAAGAAATATTAAATATAGGTACTGAATTTGAACAAGTAGGAGGAGTGCCAAGTTATTCAGGTTCAACTACAACACAAGTAGAAACTGCAACTGCTTCAGGGTCATGGCTTTATGGTTTTCATAATCTTGATAATAGTTCTTTTGCTGTGAATGTAGGCTCGAATTTTACAATATGGGACTCTAATGATGCTAATATGAATAATTTTGTTGATGTTTCTCCTCTTAATCCTTGGGACTACAATGGGGTTACCAATCCAATTGGCTATGCAACAGGGATGTATATACTTATAATATCTCCTACACAGGGCATAGAGATTATAGAAATAGTAGACCACTATTTGTGGGGTGATTATGTAATAAGATTTGATGTTGTTCGTGGGGCTATGGAAACAATACCTTATGCCCATGAAACAGGGGAGGAAGTTCATTTCTTTAGTAGTGAACCACCACAGGAAGTCATAGCCCATGCAATAGAATCTGGGACATTATCAAACTTTACTTTCACTAGCACAGAAGTAGAAGTTGAGGCTAATCCAACATTATTTAAAGCAAATAACTTAAAAGTTCCCTCAATTAAAGAGTCAATAGACTTAGAATCAAGAAACATAAAAATTAACAATATAACTTTAACATTCTCAAATCAAGATGGGTTTAGTGATTTATTTGCAACACAGAATTTCTTAAATAAATATGTAGACATATATTGGAAATCACAATCTGCTACAGCACTTGAAGAATGTTTACCTGTATATAAAGCAGTTATAAAAAGAGTAGATCATGATTACAAGAATGTTAAACTAATTTTAGAGGATTTAACACAAGGAGTGTTACATAAAGAAATACCTACTTCTATAGTTCCTATTGCAAATGCATATAATGAAAAAAATGTTAATAAAACAATTCCGATGGTTTATGGTAGGGTAGATAAAGCACCATGTATTCTATGGAAAGATTTATCTCAAGATACAGCGACAGAAAAGTATATTTATGCTCTCCCTGATAGATATGATATGCCTATTACTAATACAACTTATTCACAGCATTATGGTAATGACTTGGTAACTCCTTTTCAAAACACTAGTTTATCTGTATTTGCAGGAACTTACTTATATGTGTTGAATGACTATCATCACCATGCCTATGCAGAATCTTCACAGGCATATACTTCAGGTGTACAAATAATAGGAGAGGACAACAAAGTAAAACTTGTTCAAAGTTTTAATGCAGAATTACCTGCAAACTCTGTGGCTGACAATATAGTTCAAGTTGTACAAAGAAGGATAGCAAGTACTTGGAGCTTAATAGACCTTGTAGAAGAATTTTTTGGTGTGCAATACAATTATTTAGGTGAAGATGATAATATATATATATCAAATCCTGAAAATGCTATCTCCAAAGATGATAGTTTATATTTACAATACTCAGGGATTCCTGATAATTCTGTAAGCAGTTTAGAAG
>VTLG01015754.1_pt1 | contig 28255 bp, 46 predicted proteins | sample 4694571 | NCBI WGS metagenome assembly VTLG01 (sample SAMN12604809, study PRJNA352737) | marine metagenome | biome: ENVO:00000447; feature: ENVO:00000209|ENVO:00000569|ENVO:01000036; material: ENVO:00002151; isolation source: viral sequences binned using virsorter ...
ATTTTCTGTTTTTATATGCAAAACTAGAGCAGGGGGGGTCTAAATATAGTTATAGATATGACAGGACGTAAAAAAATACCAACACAACTAAAAAAAATTAGGGGAACTTATGCAAAGTCAAGAGAAATTGAAAATGAAATGCAAGTTGCAAAAGTTGAACAACCACCAAAGCCACCAAGTTGGTTAACCAAAACAGGAAAGCAACAATGGATTTTAGTAACAAATGAATTGTTTAATTTACAAATGCTACATGAAGTTGACCTAGCTTTAGTTGAAGCATATTGCAATGCAATGGCTTTGCACATAGAAACAGAAAAAGTTTTGCATGAAACAGGTAGGATTCAAATATATCGTGATGAAGATGGAAGGGTAAAACATTCACAAATTGTTCCTTTGGTTACAGTTAGCAAACAAGCGTTGCAAGATGCAATTAAATTAGCAACCCAATTTGGATTCACCCCATCAGCTAGAACCAAAATCAATGCACCACAACCAACAGAAATAAAAGATGAACATAATTTTTTTGAATAATGGGTGTAAAATTATATAATGGAGATTGTATAGAGGTAATGAAGTCAATACCTAATAAAAGTATAGATGCTATTATCACAGACCCCCCATATGGAACAACAAAATGTAAATGGGATAGCGTTATTCCCTTTGAACCTATGTGGAAACAATTACATAGAATAATAAAAGATAATGGTGCAATAGTTTTATTTGGTAGTGAACCCTTTAGTTCTGCATTGAGAATGTCAAATATAAAGAATTATAAATATGATTGGATTTGGGAAAAAACAAGACCTTCCGCTTTTGCATTAGCAAAAAAACAACCATTGAGATATAAAGAAAACATAATTATTTTTTACAAAAAACAACCTGTTTACAATCCTATAATGTGGAAGGGAAATAAAAATCACAGAAGCAAGAAAACAAGAGGGAAAAACAATATCATTGGTGATGATGGAAGTGGGAAGCAATGGATTAATACAAATAATTTAAAATACCCTAAAGATGTTATTAAAATAAAATCAACTGATAGCACAAAGAATTTACACCCAACACAAAAACCAATAGCATTAATGGAATACCTTATAAAAACATACACAAACGAATTAGAAACTGTCTTGGATTTCACAATGGGTTCAGGAACAACAGGAGTTGCGTGTTGTAATACTAATAGAGATTTTATAGGAATAGAACTTGACAAAGAGTATTTTAAAATAGCAAAACAAAGAATAAATAAACAAAATGGATTATTATTTTGATGAAAAATCTGCTGACAGGGCGGTTCAATTTATAGAAAAATACATAACACATTGTAAAGGTGAATTAGCAGGGCAACCATTTATTTTGGAAGATTGGCAAAAAGAAAAAATTATTGAACCTTTGTTTGGTTGGAAACGTGAAGATGGAACAAGAAAATTTAGAACTTGTTACATTGAGATTCCAAGAAAGAATGGAAAGTCAACATTGTGTGCAGGACTTGCATTATATATGCTTTATGCAGATGGTGAATTAGGTGCTGAAGTTATTAGTGCTGCGGCCGACAGACAACAAGCAGGAATTGTTTTTGACATTGCAAAAAATCAAGTTCTAAATAATAAAGAATTATCAAAGCGTGGAAAAGTTTTTAGAAACTCAATTACTTTAGAAAAAAAAAATAGTTATTACAAAGCTATTTCCGCAGATGCAAATACTAAACATGGATTCAATTGTAGTGCAATTATTTTTGATGAACTCCATGCACAACAGAACAGAGAATTATTTGATGTCTTAACAACATCAACTGGTGCTAGAAAACAACCATTAACAATTTGTATAACAACCGCAGGATATGACAAAGAATCAATTTGTTATGAGGTTCACGATTATGCACAGAAAGTTATAAGCGGTGCAATAAAAGATGAATCATTTTTAGGGGTTATATTTGCTGCTGATAAAGAAGATGATTGGACCAAAGAAGAAACATGGAAAAAGGCAAACCCTGCCTTTGGTAGTATAATAAAAAAAGATTATTTCGTTCAGCAATTCAACAAAGCAAAACAAATAGCATCTTATGAAAACACATTCAAAAGATTACATTTAAATATCTGGACCGCAAATGAAACTAAATGGATTAATCAAGATGTTTGGGATTCATGTAATCTGGGTGAAATAGATTTGGAATCAATGAAGAAAAGGGATTGTTTTGGTGGTCTTGATTTAGCATCAACAAGAGATATAACCGCATTGACATTGATATTTCCAAATGAAGATGGTAGCTTTGAAGTTGTGCCATTTTTCTTTTTACCTGAAGAAAAGGTTTATTCTAAAAAAGATTCTGATGGTGTTGATTATTTATCTTGGTGTCAAAATGGATTTATAATAATGACAGAAGGTAATGTTGCAGATTATAATTTTATTCAAGAAAAGATTTTAGAATTATGCGAAATGTTTAATGTGGTTGGCATTGGTTTTGATAGATGGAACAGTAGCCAGTTAGTTATTAATTTAGTTGATGAAGGTGTGAAAATGAATCCTATTGGACAGGGTTTCGCAAGTATGTCCGCACCATGTAAAGAATTAGAAAAATTAGTTTATTCAAAACAATTGAATCATGCTGATAATCCTGTTATGAAATGGATGGTTTCAAATGTTCAAATACAAAGTGATGCAGCAGGAAATATAAAATTTAGTAAATCAAAATCTAAATCAAAAATTGATGGTCCTGTTTCAATGGTCATGGCTTTAGCACAATATATGAATCAAGAAGAAGATGACCGAAGTGTTTATGACAACAAAGACATTTTATTTATATGAAATTCAAAGACTATTTAAAAGAATTTGAAAGCCATTATAATTCAAAAAATGGCAGAACCGCATGGGAAAAAGCTGAAGAAAAATATTTTGAAAAGCATGGGAAAAGCAAATATCGAAGCTATCAATCGTTTAAAACCATGAAATCTAGAAAAAAAAATAAAAAAATTTAACAGAGGTAGGATTAAAATAATCAATCTTTTTTTACTTTTAGTGTTGTTTATAAGCAAAAAATTATTACATTTGTTATAACAAAAACAATAAAACTAAAAATTATGAAAAAAGAAAAGTTATTTTACGTATCAAATTTAGATACAACAGTTTACCCAAAAGGTAGTTTAAAGCAATTAGAAGCAAAGTTAATTACACTTGATTTACCATTACATACATACGAGTTACAATTATTATGTGAAAATTTAGCAACGGCAACAGATTTTGCAAATGATAGTAAAACTGGTGATAAGGTTTATTTTAAAAACGAAGTTAAAATAGATTTAGACCCCAACACATTTGGTGCATTTGGCCACGCAATAAAAACAATGACGTTAAATATAAAAATTTCACAATTATTTGAGGTAAAAGTTGACGGGTTGGATAAACCTAATTTAAAACTACTAACCAATTCAATTGAGTTAGAATACAGTTACCAGCACACAAGCGGTGGACGTAATGGTTGTAGTGCCTACATTTACCAAAGACCGAGTTTAAATTTGGCAAGTGGTTTAACAAAAAATGCGTGGAATGATGGCAAATAAATTTAAAAAACTAAAAACAATAAAACTAAAAATTATGAAAAAACCAATTATTACATTAACAGAAAAACAATTCAATAAATTATTAAGAGTTTATAAAAATACAAGACTTGCTCACGAGATGCATTATATGGATGAAGGTCAAACAAAGGAAGAAGTAAAAGAAGTAGAGGAAGCAACCCAAGTATATGAAATGCTTTGTAGAAAAAAAGATTCTTACGATAAAAAATTAGAATTGATTGAAGAAAAAAGACAAAAAAAAATAAATAAGAAAATAGAAAGAGAAGAAAAAGAAATAGAAAAATTAGAAAAAGAAAGATATAAAAAAACAATGTTAGAAAGAAAAGAAATGTTCTCTTATGAATCTATTGAAACATTTTTAAGAACTAAATATCCTGATTTAAAAAAAGCTATCGGTCTTGAAGAATGGGAGGATGATGAATATAAAATAAAAAACATTTATCCAAGAGTAGCTAAATCATTTCAAAACGTTTTAGATTTTGAAAAACAAAAAGAAAAAGAAGGTAGGATGAAGATTTATCTTTATAGAAGCATTGAAGATTTATTTAAAGCTGCTAGAAGTAGTATAACAAGACAAATGATGATTGATAAAGGTTTAGCATATGAAGATGAAAATGGAAGGTTAGTTCATATAAGATAAAAAATTATGAAAGTATATATTGTAAAACATTATAAAGGACACAAAGCATTTGCAAATAAAAAAGATGCTATTAAATATCAAAGTCATTTAAAAAGAGGGATTGCAGACCTTCCAGAAATTGATAAATCCACAACTAGAATTCAAATGGATATTCCAATCACTGCAAAAGGAATTATAAAGGCATTAAACTTCTAACAACAAATTTAAAAAGTTTATTGTGTAATTAAATTATATTTATTATATAGTATAATTATTCTATAATTTATGGGTCTATTTGATTTTTTATTTCCAAAAAAAGAACAAAGAAGTTCAAACAACTTTTTAGATTCATTTGGAATTGCATCATCAGGTGTTCCTGTTTCTGAAAAGGGTGCAATGCAATTAACCGCGGTGTGGAGTGCGGTTAACTTAATATCATCAACGATAGCATCTTTGCCCCTTAATGTGTACACAAGAGATAAAAGAGGTTCAAAGCAAATTGCATATAACTCACCCTTACAAAATTTGCTTCACAACATACCTTCAGAGAATTACACAAGTTACCAGTTCAGGAATACCATGATGTGTCACTTGTTATTGTATGGGAACGCTTATGCAATAATAGAAAGAAATGGTGGTGGGCGACCAGTTAGTTTTAAAATTGTAGAACCAGAATATGTTGAAGTTACTGTTGGTGCAGATGGTAAATCATATTATACAATTCAAAACGAAGATAAAGTTTATCAAAGCAAAGAAATGTTGCATTTTGTTGGTTTGTCTTATGATGGGGTGAAAGGTAAATCACCAATTAGTGCTTGTCGTGAGGCATTGGGCGTAGGTTTAGCAACTCAAAAATTTGGTGCAAAGTTCTTTGAGAATGGTGCAATACTTTCAGGAGTTTTGCAAACTGATGGAAAACTAACTGAAGAATCTGCACAAAGATTAAGAACATCATGGAACAATCGATTTGGTGGTGTTTACAAATCACATTCAACCGCAGTTTTAGAAGGTGGTGTAAATTACAAACCAATTTCAGTTCCATTGGTTGATGCTGAATTTGTAAAAAATAGGTCATTCACAATTGCAGAAATAGCAAGAATATTTAGAGTGCAACCGCACATGATTATGGATTTAGAAAGAAGTACAAACAATAATATTGAACAACAATCAATTGAATTTGTTACTTATACTTTAATGCCTTATTTAGTAAACATTGAACAAGAGTTTAACAGAAAAATATTTTCACCAAATGAACAAAAAAATTCTTATGTTAAATTCATGGTGTCTGGATTATTAAGGGCAGACGTAGATTCTAGGGGTGATTATTATAGGAGGTTGTTTGAAATTGGTGTATTGTCAGCAAATGAAATAAGAGAGTTTGAAGATTTAAACAGGGTTGAAGGTTTAGATGAACATTATGTTCCTTTGAATTTAGGTGAAGCAGGAAAAAATAACACAGAAACCAATGGCTGATACTTATGGTGGTTATCCTCAATCGGCAGTAAATAATGCAAAGAGAGGAATTAAATTAAATGAAGAACAGGGAAATAAATGTGCAACTGATGTTGGAAAACAAAGAGCAAGAGATATTGTTGCAAAACGTCCTTTTAGCTTATCTGTTTTAAAAAGGGTTTATTCTTATTTGTCAAGAGCAAAAGAATATTATAATCCATCAGATAATGAAGCGTGTGGAACTATTAGTTATTTATTGTGGGGTGGTGAAAGTATGAGGACTTGGAGCAAAAAAAAATTAGAACAAATAGAAAAAGAAGAAAAAAGGCAAGTTTCCGCAAAAGTAAAAAAGGGCATAGAAAATAAGGTAAAAGACCATAATGAGGATGTAAAAGATTTGAAAGTATCTTGGAATCCTAGAGTTACTTATTCAAAGCTAGTAAAGGTTTTTGAAAGGGGAATTGGTGCTTATAAAACTAATCCACAATCGGTTAGACCAAGCGTTAAATCACCTGAACAGTGGGCATTTGCTAGAATTAATAGTTTTAATTATGCTATGAAAAAAGGTAAATTTAGAAGTGGAAAACATGACACAGATTTATTGCCTAATAATCACCCAGTAAAAAAAGAAATGAAAGAAGATAAAAATATAGATATGAAAAAAATTGACAAAAGACACATTGACAAAATAGAAGAAACAGAATCACATTATGTTATTTATTATTTAAGAGATAAAGAAAGAGAAGAAATGATGGAAGAAGAAATGGAAAAAGAAATGATGGAAGAAGAAGAAGTAATGTTTGCTGAACATGATGAGGATAAATACAGAAATTTAACCAAAGAAGAAGGATTTGAAAGAAGAACTTTCAACACAACTGAAATGAGATTAGATAAAGAAAATGAAAGAAGGGTTGTTGGTTATGCTTCAGTATTTAATTCACTGTCAGAAAATTTAGGCGGATTCAGAGAGTTAATTTCTGAAAGGGCATTTGATGGTGTAATGGAAGATTCTGTTGTGGCTTTGATAAATCACGACATGAACTATCCTTTGGCTAGAACTGACAATGGAACATTGACTTTAAGCGTAGATTCAAAGGGTTTAAGATACTCTTTTGATGTTCCTGAAGGTTTATCATATGGTAATGATTTATTAATTAATTTGCGTTCAGGAAACATTTTCCAATCATCATTTGGATTTATTGTTGAAGAAGATTCATGGGAACGAAAAGATGGTGAACACATTAGAACAATTGAAAAAGTTTCAAGATTGATTGATGTTTCGCCTGTAACAATCCCTGCTTACCCTGAAGCAACTGCACAAGTTTCCACAGTAGCAAAAAGAAATTTAAATTTACAAAAAGAAAAACACGAAAACCAAAAAGAAGAACAGGATTTGCACAAACGAAACCTGATTGAATTAAAGTTAAAAATAATTAAAAACAAAAAAAATGGATAGTTTAAAATTTAAACAAGAAAGAGCAACCATTATAGAAAACATGGAGGCTTTGATAAGTCAGGCTAAAGAAGAAAAGCGTGATTTAACAGAAGAAGAAACAAACGAATTTGATGCGTTTGATTCTACAATTAAAGACCTAGACAAAAAAATTGAAAGGTCAGAAAGAATGGAAAAATTAAATGCAAGTATTGCTGCAAAATCTTCTAGTTCAGTTTCAAAAGAAACTCCAAAAGAGATTAGAGATTATAGCTTTCAAGAAGCAATGAAACAAGCATACACAGGAAGAATGGAAGGTCTTGTAAAAGAGATGGACCAAGAAGCTAGAAATGAATCTAGATTTACAGGTCAATCATTCAAAGGTATTGCAATTCCTTCATCAGTTTTAACAACTAGAGCTGCGGTTGCAACTTCAGCAGGAAATGCAACTGAAGTTATGGCTTGGACAGACCAATTAGAAGCAAACCTAGTTATGGCAAGTGCAGGAGCAAATTTTTATGGTGGTGTAAACAACATGAAATTCCCTGTATTTTCTAATATAAATTCAGGATTCGTTGCTGAAACTGGTGGTTCTGCACCTGCTGCAAATGGTACTGCAAGTTCAATTTCATTATCACCAAAAAAACTGATTTCTATTGTTAATGTATCTGCTGAAGCAATGGCACAAAATGCAGGTCTTGAAGCTGCTTTAAGAAGAAACATGGCTGCTAATGTTGCATCTACTTTAGAAGATGCTTTATTAAGAAGTGGAGCTGATGTTTCAAATGCACCTGAATCAATTTTTAGAGATGCTGCAACTGGTCCTGTTACTCAATTTACAGGTGAAAGTGCAATTTCAATGGAATCAACATTACTTGCAAACAATGTAAATTTACAGGGTGCAAGAATGGCATATTTAATGGATGCGGATGCTTATGCTAAAATCAAAACTGAAGCACAAGTTTCAAATGTTTCACCTGCGTATGATACAAATGATAAAACTGTTAATTCATATTTCTCATTTGTTTCAGGTAATGTTGCATCTGATGGAACTGCTGACAGAGACCATGTATTATTTGGTGATTTCTCTAAAGTTCATATTGCACAGTTTGGAGGTTTAGATATTTTATTTGACCCATTCACAAACGCAGGAACAGGTGAAGCAAGAATGGTTGTTACATCTTTAGTAGATGGTAATGCGGTACAGAATGACACTGCATTTGTTAAATTAGTACAAGCAGACTAATTAATATTTATTTTATTTTGAATAAGGGGGAAGGGTTTTTGCCCTTCCTTTTTATTTTTAAATCCAAAAAAGATAATGGCTAGATTAACCAAAACAACATCAGGTACAGAGATTTTAACAACTGCTGAAGCAAAAACACATTTAAGGGTTACACATTCTGCGGAAGATACTTACATTGCAACCCTTATAAAAGTTGCACAACAATATGCAGAAAAATATTGTGGTGGTTCATTTACTGAATCAACTTATGAAATGACAATGGAAGCATGGAATGATGTGTTTGTTTCAAATGCAACTTTAGGGACAACATCTAATTTGTTAAAATCATACACATATCCTGTTGGTGGTTATTATTCGCCATATACAGGTTTAGCACAAATTGTTTTACCTAAAGCACCAGTTAGTTCAGTTACTCATATAAAATATTATGATTCAAATAATTCTTTACAAACTTGGGCAGATACTAATTACAATCTTGTAAAACCTGAAAATCAAAAAGGTTTTGTTGAATTGGTTGATGGTAAAGATTTTCCAAGTCTATTCAATAGGGCAGATGCAATAAAAATAACTTTTGTTAGTGGTTATGGTTCGAGTGCGTCAGATGTTCCAGAAACTATTAAACAAGCGGTTTTATTGATTATTGGTAGCTTGTATGAAAAAAGAGAGGACACAGTAAAAAGGATGCCAACCACAGTTGAATATTTATTAGAACCTTACAGAATTTTTGAATACTAATGAAAGAGGGTTTGTTAAAATCAGGTGAATTAGATAATTATATAACTATCTATCAATTAACAAGAACACAAGATTCTTATGGTGGTTATTCAAATAGTAGGTCAATATTGAAAAGTATTTGGGCGAAAATAGTTCCGCACAAAGGAACAGAAAAAGTTGAAGATGATACAATCACAGGAACATTGAAAGTTGCTTTTTTAGTTCGTTATGATTCTGATTTGGAATTAGATTCTGCAACTGTTTCACCACAAAGAAAATTTCAAATTTATTATTTAAGTAAATATTGGGAATTAGAAAGTACAGAATATAATGGAAGGGGAAAAGGAATTGTTTTAAATTGTTCATTTAAAGATGATGGAAGATTAGATTAGAATGGCAAAGTATGTTTCAAATAAATATGGTAGTGCAGGAATTGGAGGTGCAATTGATATTGAAGGGCTAGAAGAAGTTAAAAAAACTTTGAAAAATAGTATTGATGATTCTAAAAAAAGAAGAACACTATTAAAGGCATTGAGATATGGTGCCGTTCCTGTTAGAAAAGCAATGAAAACAGGAACACCAATTAGAACAGGAAACTTGAAAGCATCTATTGGAATTATAACAGGAAAATCAGGAAGAGATGGAATTGGTCCAACATCAGTAACAGTTGGTGCGAAAGTAACAAAAAGAGGTGGTCGAAGAAGAAAGGGGCAAAAAAAATATATCAAAAATGATGGATATTATATTGGTTGGGTTGTGAAAGGACATAAAACAAGAAGTGGAGAAAAAACAGATGGAAAAGATTTTATCACCCCTGCATTTAATTCAAAAAAAGATGAAGCGACAAAAAGAATTGTTGACAAATTAGTTAGAGATGTACTAGAAAAAAATTGGAAATGAGTTTATCAAAAGCAATATATAAAATATTATCTTCTGAATCTGAATTGACAGACTTAACATCTACAAGAATATTTCCTTCTGTCATTCCTCAAAATGTGGATTACCCTGCATTAATGTATGAAATAGATTCTCAAGAACCAATGTATGTAAAAGACAGAAGGCATCAAAAAACAGAAGCACATATTGTGATTGGTGTTCATGGAAAAACATATTCTGATGTCCAAAATGTTTCAGAAGTTATTATTGCAACTTTGGAAAAATACAAAGATGAAACAGATACAGATTTTGTTAGTGCAGAATCAGGTATTTCAGGAGTGCCACCAACTGGCGGTTGTTCAATAGTAGAGGGATATTGGATTCAAGAAGTTTTTTTTGATAATAGTTTTGATTTGTTTGATGAAAAATTAAGAGTGTTTGAAAAATATATTGAATTTGATGTTAGATTTTTAAACAACCCTGCATCAATGGGTGCTTTTGCTTGGTATGGCGGAACTGTTCAAGGATTATTAAGTACAAATTTACAAGTTAGAACCTTACCAACAAGTGATGGAAATGCAATTGCTTTGGCTTATAGTGGGGCAGGTGATTCAACATTAAATTTAACACAGGGTTCAGAATCAGGGGCATCAGCAAAACCAACATACAGAACAGATGGTGCATTAAGATTTGACATGGAATCAGCGACAGACCCACAAGCAAGATTAGAAGTTTCCGCAACAGATGGAATTGATTTTACTGATGGATGTACTATTTTCATGGTATTGAAAAAAAATGCAGTAAACAACACAACAATTTTTCCAATGTTTGCACCAACAATTGGTGGTGGTGCAGGTGCATCAGCTTTAAGAATATTTGACATAAATGCAGTTAATTATGTTTATATTCAAATTGGTGGTCAATTTCCTTTGCAAATATCAGGAACAAGTGTTCCTTCATTTGAGAACAAAACTTATATTGCTTTTTCATGGGGTAAAACAGGTGATGAAACAGGACAATATCAAATCATTGACCCTTTAGGTGATACAATATATGCTTCAAAAAAAGTTTACACAGATTATTCAGGGTCAAGCACAGGAACATTTAGATTTAAAATGTTAGGTGTTAATGGTGGTGGTTCAGGAACATTTGATTTATTTGATTGCGTAATGTTTAACAAAAAACTAACTTTTGGCGGTGGTCAATATAACAGAATAAAAGATTATTTATTAAATAAACATAACTTATGAAAACTTATATAGTAACATTCATCAAAGACAGACCAGTTGATGGAAGAAAAGAAGGTGATAAATATGGTCCTGTAAATAAAGAAGGATACATGAATCTTCTTAATCATGGTTGGATTGAAGATGAACATGGATTAACAAAAACTAAAAAGAAACAAAAACCAAAGAAAGAAGAAAATTTAGAAGATTAATTAATTAATAAAAACAAAAAAAAATGGCAACAACAGGAATTTTTAATGGAACAAAATTAGTTCTAAAAGTGGACACATCAGGCGGTGGTTCACCTGTTTTATTAGGTGCTTCAACAAGTTGTACAGTAAATTTTACACTAGACACTTTTGAAACTACTAATAAAGATTCAGCACACAGAAAATCATTTTTACCTGCTGCAACAGGATTCACAATGGATTGTGAAGCGTTCTATACATCAGATGAAACAGTTGCACCAGATAATTTAATGTCAGCTTTAAATTCAAGAACTGAAATTGATGTTGAATTTAATGAAGCATCTGCAACAACAGGTGATACAAAATATACAGGAAAAGCATATATCACAAGTTGTTCTTTAAATGCACCAACTGAAGATGCTGCAACTTATTCAATAAGTTTACAGGGAACAGGAGCATTAACGATAGCTGCTAATTAGTATTGTTTAGTTTCGTTTTAAATACTATATTGAACAAAAATTATATAGTATGACAAAAGAATTAAATAAACTAGCTATTGGCGGTCAAATGCGACCTGTCCATTTTGGCTTTGCAACATTATCTGATTGGTGTGATATGTGCAACATGACTTTAAATGATATAAGTAAACTTGGTGCAGATATGCCCATATCAACTGCAATATCAATGGTATATTGTGCATTGAAGCATGGTGCAAGAAAATCAAAAGTTGCATTTAATTATACAACTGATGATATAGCTGATTGGTTAGATGAGGACCAAAATGCGTTGGTAGAAACAATGAATTTGTTTACAAAATCAATGAGCAAAGGCAAAGAGGAAAAAAAGGTGAAGGGGGTGAAGTAAAAGCCCCCCAAACCTTCGATTCTTTGTTAGAAATAGCATTAGGACAACTTAATATGCACGAAGATGATTTTTGGGATATGACCCCCAAAGTCTTTCAATTAAAGTGTGATGGGTTTTTTGCATTATTAGACCAACAAGAAAAGCAACAATGGGAACGAATGAGATTCCAAACAGTTTGTTTAATTAATAGTCAAAGAAAACGAAGTGAACAAATAAGTTTACAAAAGTTAATTAAGTTTGATTGGGAGAAAAAAGAATCTCAAAAAAACGAAAGAGATAAAATTGATTATATAATTTACAAATCACAAAATAAATGAGTTTAGCCAAACACGTTTCAATATTTTTCAAAGCTGACACCAAAGGTTTCCAAAGTGGTCTTGACAAGATGTCAAAGAGCATGGCTAGATTTGGTCGGCAAACTCAAAAACTTGGTAAATCAATAACAAGAAATTTTAGTGTTCCATTTGCATTGGCAGGTGGTGCAGCGGTAAAAATGGCTGCTGATTTTGACACTTCATTAACAAAAATCAGAACTCTTGTTGGTGCAAGTGAATCCCAAGTAAATGAATTTAGAGAATCTGTTTTAGAATTATCTGGAACAACTGCACAAGCACCAAAAGATTTGGCAGATGGTTTATTCTTTTTAACATCAGCAGGTTTAAAAGGTGCAAATGCAATGGAAACTTTAGAACAAGTTTCAAAGGGTGTTGCAATTGGATTGGGTGAACAAACAGATTTGGCAAAAGTTGCAGGTGCAGCACAAAATGCTTATGGTCAGGATGTATTATCTGCATCTGATGCTTTAGATGTATTTGGAAAAATGGTGAAAACAGGTATGTTTGAATCATCTGAATTGGCAAAGGTACTTGGAAAAGAAGCTGGATTTGCAGCATCATTAGGAATATCATTTGAAGAACTAGGGGCGTTTATTTCTACCTACACCAGAACAACAGGTGATGCCACATCTGCAACAGTTGGAATTTCAGGTGTGATGATGGCTTTTACAAAACAAACAGATAAAGGCGAACAAGCATTAGCAGGAATCAACATGACTTATGCGTCATTAAAACAAATGCTTGGTGAACAGGGTTTGCAAAAAACTTTGATTCATTTAAGAGATAGATTTGCAGAAGAAAATATTGAGTTATCAGAATTTTTTAGTAAATCACAATCATTAAAAGGTGTTATCAATGTTCTTGGAAGTCAAACAGGGGAATATGTAAATATACTAGATGATTTAAAAAAATCAACAGGTTTTGTAAATGATGGTTTTGCTATTGTTGAAGAAACAGTTGGTTTTAAATTACAAAAAGCATTTAATGAATTTAAGTTAGCAATGATGGATTTGGGTGTTGCTTTATTACCTGTTGCAAATAAAGTTATAGATTTTGTAACAAAATTAACTTCAGCATTTAAATCATTATCACCACAAGCAAAACAATCAATTGCAACCATTGCAGCAGGTTTTGCAGTATCAGGACCATTAATGATTGGTTTTGGTATGGTTTTATCTTCGATTAGTAAAATTCAAAAAGCATTGTTAATATTGTCAAGAAATCCATACTTGGCTGCATTAGGAGTAGCAATAACAGGTGTTACATTAGCAATATCAGGTTTAAAAAATGCTTTTGGTGAAACTGAAGATTCAGTGAGAGATGTTGGAAATGAAGTAAATAAAACAGTAGGAAAATTTGACACTTTAGTTAGCATTGCAAGTGATGAAACATTGGCTTTAAATACTAGAAGAAAGGCAATAGATGATTTAAATAAAAGTGTCACAACCTTTAATGGAAATTTAGATACTCAAAATATAAATTTATCTGAATCAAAAAAGTTGTTGGCACAAGAAAGAGAGGAATTAGTTGCAAATTTAATGGTTCGAGCAGGTCAAAATAAACTATCTGAATTATTTGAAAGAAGATTGAATGTTGAATTAAAAGAGGTTGAAAAATATACTCATGCAGTTGATAAATTTGGAAATATAAGCAAAGTTAGAACTAAAGATTTCACAAGAAAACAACAAGAATTAAAACAATTAGATGAAGAAACAACAAAAATACAAAATTTAATTTCTTCATATTCTAAATTGTTAAAAGTTAAAACCCCAACAATCATAACAGATGATGATGATGATGATGATGATGATGGTAATGGAGGTGAGCCAACAGTAAATCTATTAAACCCTGATTTAGGTGCGTTGGGTGTTTATTTAGATTCAAATTTTGTTGATGTTTATGATTTGGCTTTTGCTGAAGTTCAAGAAAGTTTAATGGAAGTTGACACAACTTTTGAAAATGTTTTTGAAAAAGCATCAGATTTAGCAGTTAGCGTTGCAGAAAATATTTCAAGTGGAATTGGTGATGCGTTTGCAAATGCAATTGTTGAAGGTGAAAATTTTGGTGAAGCAATGATAAGTCTGTTTAAGCAAATGTTAAAACAAATAATTGCAGCAATTGTTCAAGCTATGGTTTTAAAAGCAATCTTTCAGGCTTTCCCTGGAGTTGAAGCAGCAATGACAATAGCTGGAAAAATAGCAGGGGTTACACCTGCAAATGACATAGCTTTTGGACCAAGTGCAGGAAGATTTATAACAGGACCAGAAGGCACATTTTCTTTAAACCCAAATGATTCTATTGTTGCAGGAACAAATTTATTTGGAAATAATCAAGGAAATAATAACATGACAGTAAATGGATATATTGATGGTAGTTCAATATTTTTAACTAACACAAGACAAACTAACACAGTTAACAGATTATCATAAATGGCAGGAATAAAATATCAATGTGAATTTTACAGTAATAATGGTTCAAGATATAGAATGAATTTATATCATGTGGATTATTCAGGAACAACAATACCATTTTTAGCAGGTCCAGAAGGTTTCCAATTGACTTATGAGGGAAATACAGATTCAGTTTATCAAACTATAAAAGCATCATCAATGCAATTTGATTTTGTAATTACAGAAGCACCAACAACAACAGGCAACCCAACAACAGGGAATATATATGATGATTTGTTAAGTAACAATGAAAATAAAATGTTTGTTATTGTTCAACAATATACAGGTTCAGTTTGGCGCAATTTTTGGGCAGGTGATATTATAGATGATACAGTAGAAATACAAGATGCACCTTATCCTGTTCAAATAAGAATTAAAGCAACTGATGGTATTGCTAAAATGAAACAAAAAGAATATGTGCCTATAACTGGCGGAACAAATTTAACTGTTCTTTTTTATTTTCAAAAAGCCATAGAGCAAACAACATATTATTCAACATTATTTCCAAGCACAGGCGGAACAAGTGTTGTAACAATAAGAAACAATCCTGATAGATACCATGAAAACATGGGTTCAATTACTGATTCAGCATGGCAGGATGCTTATAATCCAATGAAATTGACCATGATTAATGAAGCAGCTTTTATTAAAAAAGATGGAAAATATTGTACCTATTATGAAATATTAGAACAGATTTGCACATTGTGGAATTGTCAGTTTTTTTTAAGTTCAATTTGGAATGAAGATTTAGGATGCACGTGGTGGTTATTTTCTAGATATATAATGTATTTTGAAAGTGGTACTTCAATTTTAGATACTTGCAGAGTTTTTAAAAATCAAGCGTATGATTCAGGAAATACTTCTTTAAATTTTGCTGAATATAGTGTTCCAGATACATCAGTGAATTATACACCTACATTAACAAAAACAATTGGTGATGCTGACCACCCCAAATTTAAAGGAAATAAAATAACTTATGTTGCACCTTTAGGAAGGGTAAAAAATGTATATAACCATGATTTATTTTCATATACTTGGAACACCGCAACTGTTGCAGGAAACCAATATAATAATATGAATTCAGTTAGAATTTCAGCAACATCAGGAACACAAGGATTCATTAACACAGGAACTGCGGTTACAGATGCAAATTTAGAATCACCAGTTTTTCCTGAAGGGATGACATTTGTTGATACAGGAACAAACAATCAGGGTTTGTTTTTAAAAGTTTCATCAGGTCAGGATGCAGTAATGGTTAAAGGTGAATTGACATTAAATTATCTTTTAGTTATAGATACTACAACAGTTATGGGAACTCTAATTAATAATTTATCAACAGTAGATGGAACACCATTTACATTTGATTTCAAAGCATCAATTGGTATTCAATTTTTTACATCAGATAAAGATTCAGAGGATTGGTATGATGCAGTTAACAGTGGAACAAACTTAGGTGATGTTGAAAAAGAAATACTTTTAGTTGGTGAATTTGGAAGTGATACAGGTTCAGGAATGGCGGAATGGAACGATACAGGAATAGGAACACTTGTCAGTACAATTCACATAAAAGATTGTCCATTAACACAAACTGTTCCAATAACATTAACAGTGCCTTTTTCTTTATTGAGTGAAGCAATACCACAAACCGCAGATGGAACAACTATAAACACATTAAAAAGGTGCAAAATAACTATTTTAGATTGGCAAGATACTTATAATTTAGATGGACCAATGGCATCTGTTATTGGTAATGGTGTCAATCCTGCTTATATGAATTATCAAATAACAAACTTAACTGTTTCTTCAATATTGGATGGTTCTGAAATGGGTGATTATTTTTCAACAGAAATTGGTTTATCTACAAATTCAAATTCAGATGCTTCAGCAGAAATGGTTATATCACCTGAATTATTCATTGGCGACCCTCCGCCATATGCAGTTTCAAACACAGGGGTTTCAGATGTTCCAACAGGTTCACCTGCAATGTATTTAGGAGGTTTAAAAATTGTTGCACCTGCTGCATCTAATCCAACAACATCACCACCGAATCAAGCACAACAAAACAACAGAAGATGGCGAACACAACAAGATGGAACATTTTTACCATTGAATGAAATATTATGCAGAGAAATAAGTAAAAAAAGAGCAACACCATCATATAAGTATGATATATCTTTTGAAAATAGCGACCCTGCAACAACAATAACTTTTATAAATACATTAAAAATAGACATGAAACTAAACAGTGGTGAAAGTGCAGATGTTCAGGGATTTTTTCCGATAGGTGGTACATATACCGCAGGAACTGATTCATGGAAAATGACAGTTGAACAATTTTCTAGTTCAACAACAACTAACATTACTAATGACAGTTATTTTAATATAAATAGGGAAATGTTTTTAGATAATCCAAATATAATTATATCACCAAATTTTTAAGATGAAAGGCGGAAAATTAAACATACAGGGCGGAAAAATTTTTAATACAAGTCAAGCGGATATTAAAAAAAATCAGGGTTTTATGTTCAATCAACATTCTAATAATGTCACAAGACTTGGATTGAAACAACTGCAACAAAGGTTAGCAATAACAGAAACAACTTCTGATATAGTAAACGCAACTACTACATCAATACCAATAAATTCTACTGGCTTTGATATTATAAAAAGTTTAGACAGATTGGTTATTGTAAATCCTGTTACTGGGGTTGCAACAAATATTTCACCAAGTGCAGATGTAAAAAGCACAGATTCCACAATGTCAATAAGTAGCACCCCAATATATTCCCCTTCAGGTTCTTTTATTATGTTTAGTGAACACTTTTTTAATTATTTTGTGAGAGGTGGAACAATAACAGTTAAAACACTTATAAATAATGCAAATTATAAAACATTAAATACAAGTCCAACAACATTAGTTGCAGGAGTTACAGGACAAGTTATGATTCCTGTAAACTTATTAATTATTACAAGTGGTTATGTAAATGATGATGAAGGTAATAATAGAACTTTGTATTGTGGGCATGGAACAACAACAGGAACAGGTACATTTTGGGATTCAATAAGAAGTTTTAATTATAGGGAAAGGTCAAATTCTACTTGGAATATGACAGGTGATACAGGAAAAATTTTTGGCAGTAGTGTTTCAGGGCAACCAATAAAATTATATTCGGATGGTAGTTTTGAAAGTGATGATTTTAGTTTAACAGTATATTTAACATATAGAATTGATAGTGAATAAAATGAAAAAAATTAAAAAATATTTGGAAAATTCAAAAACTCATTTAAGGGGCAAAATCTTGCGTTTAAGCAACTTTCTTGTTTCTAGGGTGTGTTACTATTCAAAGTTTGAGTTCGTGAAATTACCTCTGTTAGCAATAGCGTTTTTTTTGGGTTGTGTCATTTGTAGTTCACAAAGCAATTTTCTAAAATATTCAACTTTTTATGCCACAATGAATATGCAAAGTTCAATGATTGAACAACAAAATTATGTTGCAATTTCAAAAGGTTACGAAGAAACAACGCAAATAAATCCACATGATTTTCAAATAAATTTTGGATTGCGAAAAGTAGCCAGAATGGACTACGAACAAAAATTAAAAACATGGTATTATGGAAATGAAGAATCGGTTTCTGACTTCACTACCATTGGCAATAATAGTAGTGGTTGGGAGTATTTGTTTAATTATTCTTTTATACGCAATCGCGGTGAAATATTTAATTCACAAAAGTATTGGATTAGATATTTGACAAATAATCTAGCAACTAAAATAGAATATAGAAATAATGAAAGAGTAGATTTAAAATATAGTTCGATAGATTTAAGATACAGAATAAACAAAAACTTTTTTGATTTTACTTTTGGAGTTGTTGGAAGATTGCACCCTGTTTATCATATAATTCCAATAGAAGATTTTTGGGTTAGTGGTGAATCATCATTTTTTGATTTAGCATCTGATTTTGGTTATTCAAGTCAATTTGTTAATGGTAGATTTCATTGGTTTAAAGATGGTGAATTACTTGCAACAAGCAATGATGAATTTTTTAAACATTATTTTGGTGATGCAATCAGAGATTTTAACGAACAAGAATTAGCAAAGTTAAATGAAGTAAAAGAATTGTCTTTAATATTGGGAATATCTTATTATAAATATAGACCTGATTTTTGGATTCATGCTTGGTTTAATGCTTTACCATATCATTATGGATTAGACAAATATTCTTTTGAATACAATGATTCTGCATTTGAATATGATGGTGGTGTAGTCATAGGGTATAAAATGGGAAACAAAAAAAACTTTGGTGTTTTTATAGAAAACAATATTCAAAGAGTATGGGAAAAAGATATATTTAATCTTCAGTTTGGATTTAATTATTTAATATTTTAAAAGATGAAAAAGTTATTATTACTATTAGTGTTTAGTTATGGATTTAGTCAAACAAATTGTGAATTATGTGTGGAACAAAATGGTTTTTATTGTGGTGATGATGAAAGCAATTGGACACAATATAGTCCAAATGGTTGTGTGCCTAATGGTTTTAATAATTTATTTTATCTTAATGATGGTTGGCTTGATTGTGTTGATGGTTCAGACGAAGATAATGCAGTTGCTACAACTTATGAAGAATGTGATTTGTATAACATGGGTGATACAATTATAATAACTGATACTTTATACATTAACATTGTTGATACTTTATACATAAATACTATTGACACAATAACAAATATAGAATATATTGATTGTGATACTGGATTACCATGCGGTATTGGTTTACAAGAAATATTAGAAAAATCAAAAACCAAAAATACTTTATACAATCTTTATGGAAAAGAAATAAGACAAAGAAAAGGTGTATATATTGAAAATGGAATTATTAAACTAAAAATAAATTAAAATGAAAGAAGTAATAAATAAAATTATAAACAGTAGAAAATTTTGGTATGGTTTTTCAATACTAATGATAATAATGTTTTCTGAAGATTTAGGAATCAGTGAAACCAAAATGAACAGTTTGCTAGTTGTTGGTGTGGCTTTAATTATTGGTCAGGGATTAGCAGATAAATCTTGTAATATGAAAAGATAAAATCATGGAAATTTCAGAATCATCAAAATTTACTCTTTCAGTTAAATCAATAATAGCTATTGTTGTTGTAACAAGTAGTTTTGTTGGTCAATTCTATATATTGAGTAATGAAATTGAGTTAGCAAAGACCCTTCCAAAATCAGAGGTTAGTAGGTCAGAGTTAGATTTAAAATTAGAACTAATTTCAAACACAGTTATAAATAATGCCACAAAATTAGAAAAAATAGAAACGCAGATAGAAAAAATTGAGGGTAGAGTATATGAATTAAAATGAAAATTCTGAATATATTATTATTATTGTTAGTAGGGGGATATTGTTTCAGTCAAGAAATTGGAAAATCCAATGGAATATTAGTCGTAGAATTTTACGCTGATTGGAATAAACATAATTCTTGTAAATACTTAAACGAATTACAAGAGTGTCAAACACTTATTGTAGATATAGATAAAGAAAAGGATTTAAAAGAAAAATATAATATAAAGGTCCTACCAACAATAATTGTATTTAATAATGCAAAAGAAGTTTGCAGATTTAAAGGTAATCTTTTGTTTCAACTAACAACTAAAAAAAAAGAAGTTCAAACAAAAATAGATAGTATAATAATAAACAAATTTAATTAATGGAACTAACAAGAGAAAAAATAGAAAAAGCGGTTAAGAAAAAAGGATTTGTGTGGTTTGATAAAAAAGATTATAATTTAAACATAGTAGGAATTAGAAACAGTAGTACAGGTGATGAAATTACTAATAAATTTGACGACCAAATCACATTGTCATATAAAATAGATGATGAATGGAAATTTCATTGTTTTGATGCAACAACTGATGCAGGGAAATATTATATGGATAATATAATGCGTGAAGAAGGTTGTGCCATTTTGAAGGAAGGACAATATAGAAGTGCTTACATAATAGATAAACACAGGGGAAAATATGATGCACTTTGTCAACGTGGTGTAACACCTGTAACAGTATATAGAGATGCAAACAAAGATAATTGTTATGATTTAAATAATGATAATACACAAACAGGATATTTTGGTATTAACATTCATAGAGCAACTGCAAGAGAATATAAAAAATCTACAAGAATAGATAAATGGTCCGCAGGGTGTCAAGTTATAGCAGCAAATGAAGATTGGAAACAATTTATTTTTGTTTGTTATAAAGCCGAAAAAGTTTGGGGAAACAGTTTTACATATACATTAATAGAAAGTAAAGACATAACATAATGGAAACAATAGCATACGCAATAGCTTTAATAATATTTAGTTCTGGTTTTTTTGCAATGGGTTTATATGTTGCAACACAAATAAGTGATTGGATAAATAAAAAATTAAAATAAATGATAGGTAAAATATTTAATAAAATAAATCTAGATTCTGTTAATAACATAGTTGATAATTTAACAACAACAGTTGAAGAACGCAAAGAATTAAAAATTAAATTAAAACAAATTTTGTTAGATGCAGAATCAAAAGCACAAGAAGAAATAACAAAAAGACATACAAATGATATGATGTCGGATAGTTGGTTGAGCAAAAATGTTAGACCAATGACATTAATTTTTTTAATAGTTTGCACAGTTGTTTTAATTTTTATTGATGCAGGTTATATTGATTTTAATGTAAAAGAAAGTTTTGTTGGTCTTTTGGAAATGACACTTGTTACAATTATTGGATTTTATTTTGGTTCTAGGGGAATAGAAAAATTTAAAAAACCTAATAATGAGAAGAAAAAAAATTAGACCTAGAGTTAATGAAGTAGAGCATGAATATTTAAAACAATATAGAAGAAACAAAGGTGATGAAGTAATATTAATTTTGTCGGACCTTCATGCACCATATAATCACCCACAAGCGGTTGACTTTTTAGAAGCAATTAAATATAAATATCGACCTACAAAAATTCTTGGAATTGGTGATGAGGTTGATTTTCATGCTTTGTCATTCCATGACACAGACCCAGAATTAGATAATGCTTATGCTGAATTAGTCAAAGCAAAAAAAGTAATTAAGAAAATTCATAAGTTATTTCCTAAAATGGATTTAGTCCATTCAAATCATGGTTCAATGTTATATCGTAAAGGTAAAGCACATGGTATTCCAAGACATATGTTGAAAAGTTATAATGAAGTTTTAGAAGTTGGCAAAGGTTGGAAATGGCACGTTGATTATAAATATCAAATGATTAATGGTCAATGGTTATTTATGACACATGGATTAAAAAAGAATGGGTTGACATTAGCAAAAGAAATGGGAATGTGCGTTATTCAGGGTCATTATCACACAGAATTCAATGTTTCATATACAAGCAATCCAATGACTTTGAACTGGTCAATGATGGTAGGTTGTTTGATAGATGATAAGTCAATGGCATTCGCATATAATAAAGTCAATAGTCAAAGGGTAATTCTAGGATGTGGAATTATAATAAATGGTCAACCAAAATTGATTCCAATGATACTTAAAAAAGGGGGAATGTGGGATAAAATAGTTCATTAATAAATTTTTTTTAAATTATTTAACAGAGGTAACACAAAAGTTTTTTGCTTTTAGTGTTGTTTATAAGCAAAAAAGAACTATATTTGTTATAACAATAACAATAAAACCAAAATATTATGAGAGAAAATAAACACGAATTAAGTAAATACACAGTACGAGAATTAAACCAAATTCTAAAATCAATTGAAGAAATGATTACAATTCCTATTGTAAATAAGTGGAATTTGAAAAGAGAGCAATTATTTGAAATGAAAGGTCAATTAATAAAAGAATTAGAAAGCAGAATAAAGTAATACTGATGAGGTCTAATTGACCGAAACTAGGGGAAACCCTAGTCTATTACAAACAACAAAACTTAAAATTATGAAAACTAAATTTAATAATAGACAAGAATTATTAGACTTTATATTAGACGATAACAGTTTTGACGACCATTTTGTAGATACATTAGTCAATAACAAAAAAGTTCATCACGACAGATTTGTTTGGACATTGTGGCATCAAAATCGTATGCCTGAAAGTAATAAAGGATTTATGAAAAAATTAGGCATATTTAAAAAGTTTGGATTTTTGTTAAAAGACAAAAGGGTAGATATTGTTATAGATGATTTATTTTTACACATAACAATTTTATAACTAAAGGGGATTAAGTTCCCCTTTTTTTTTGTTTAAAACTTTGTTAATAAGTTAAAAAACAAAAATGTCGAAGATTAAAATATTATTTAGAATTTTACAAAAACAAAAACATAAAATTATGTCAGCTAAAGATTATCTTATTTTGCAAATACTTGCTTTATTAAAAAATAAAACATCAAAACAAAAGTATTTTTATTGCAAAGAACTTTCAACATTAGATTTATCACAATTAATAAAATTAAAAAAACATTTATACCATGATGCCTAAAAATCAAAAAGAAGCGGTGTTGTATCACTTAAAACAATTTCAAACAATAACAAGTTTAGAAGCCATAAAAGAATATGGTGCAACAAGATTAAGTGGAATTATATTTCAATTAAGAAAAGATGGTTACAATATTCAAAGTTTACCATTTGTTAGAAAAAATAGATTTGGAAATACAGTAACACTTGCTAAATATTATTTATATGAAAAATAAAGAACTACTAAAAAATTTATACAATAAGTATAATTTAACACCACAAGATATATTTAAATCACCAATTGGATTCACAATTATAACTAGGTCAGGAATTGACAAAATCCAAGCAGTAGCACAAATAGAAATAAATTATTCATTAGAAAAAATTTCTGATGATAATAAATTTGTAGTTATAAAAGCAATAGGACATACAAAAGATAAGTTTATAGAAACTTTTGGTGAATCATCACCACAAAACACAAGAAATCAATACCCAGTTGCAATGGCGGAAAAAAGAGCAATGAGTAGATGTGTTTTAAAACTAACTGGTTTTTACGAACTTGGTGTTTATGGTGAAGATGAAGTTAATGAAATACAAAAAAAGTAATTATGAAAAAATATTATGACATTGAAAAATTAGCAAAAAAATTATCTCATAAAAGATTAAGAGAGGAATTTATTGGCAAAGAATCAGAATTATATAAAAATAATTATGATGAATTTATTGGTTTAATATATACAAAAAAAGGTGAAGAATTATTTAATGAATATTATGAATCTTTTTTAGAATTTTTATACAAATGAACCAATTAATAACATTAAGAGAAAAAATAATTGATGAAGAAACTTTGGTTGTTGATGGTGTTTTTGTTTGGGATTATCCTGAATTCTGTGATGCTTATTTTAGTTTTGCAAAAGACATAGAAGGTAATGAATTAGAAGAAGAAGAACTAGACAAACTATCATATAAATATCCTGAAATTATAAATGAATTAGCTTTAAAAAAAATGTTTGAATAATGAAAATAAAATATGTTAAAAACATTTTAAGTGGTTGTTGTAAAGCTGAAGTGTATGAAAAAAAAAGACTAAAATATTTAGGTGGTGCAGTTAGATATTGTTCAAATTGTGGAAATGGTGTTATGTTAGAAAAAAATATTGAATTAAGAAAATCAACTGGTGAAGAAATTACTACATGGGCAATACTCATTCAAAACAAATGTGTTCTTTTATATAAAGGAACTAAAGGTGAAGTGCAAAACTATATTCAAGAATTAGTTAAAGATAATGAAGATGTGTTGGATTACTTTGAATATAAATCAAAAGATTATTATTATTTTTTACATGGACCATTATGGAAGGAATCAATATAAAAAGGTTAATTGAAACCGCGTGTTATTTTAACAAAGTTAGTATTAAAAAATATTACTCAACGTCAACAAAATTAAATGTGGTTGATACAAGAGCAATTGTTTGTAATATTTTAATCAATGAATATAATTTAAATAAAGAAGAAACATCACAACTGATGGGTCGTTGTTTAGATAGCGTAAAGTCATACATTAAAATTCATAAACAATATGAAGTAATAAATCATTACACAAGATTGTATCAAAACACTTTAGAATATTATAAGATGGATTTTGAATCAGAACATCAAGAACATCATTTAAAAATTCAAAAAACTAAATATGACATGGAGTTAGAAACAAAGGTTGAAAGATTGTTAAATGAAGTTTCATATTTACAATTCTTATTAGAAAAAAAGAAAAAAGTATATTAATTAAAAAAAAAAGTTATGTTAAAAATTAGAGGAAAAATTACAAAAATATTAGAACCTGAAGTTAAAGAAACTAAAGCAGGAAAACTTTATATACAAAAAGTTATTTTAGACAATAATCCAGATTATGAGAATCAAATACTATTTCAATTTTTGGGTGATAAATACCAAGAATTAAATTTTAAAGAAGGTTCAGAAGGTGAAATGTATTTTTATATAAATGGAAGAAAATGGAATGATAAATACTTTGTCAACTTAACTGCAAAGAAATTTGAAGCTGATGAAACAAATGAAGATGCTTTGAAAAATTTTCAAATGACAGAAAAAATTGAAGAAGATGCAGAAACTTTAGCAATGAAAATTCAGAATCAATTTCAAAAAGATGATAAAAATGATTTACCTTTTTAATTATGGAAAATTTAATATTAATTATAATCACTTTAATTTTTATAATGATATTGTTGATTTTAAAAAAAATTGACAAACAATTGACAGTTCATAGTCATTCATTATTTTTAATTATGGAAAGATTAAGGCAACAAAAAACAAAAAAAAATGTTTCAAAAAAATAATCTTAAAATAATAAATGCAGATTGCATGGATATAATGAAAAATTATGAAGATAATTATTTTGACCTTGCAATAGTTGACCCACCTTATGGTATTGGAATAAGTGGGCAAAAAAAAAGTATATCTAAAAACCCTAAACACAACAGAAAATTTCATAAAAATAAAAATTGGGATAATGAAATTCCAAATCAAAATTATTTTAATGAGTTGTTTAGAGTTTCAAAAAATCAAATAATTTGGGGTGCAAATTATTATGTAAAGTATTTAAATAAAGGAACAAAAGGTTGGGTTTTTTGGTTTAAAGGACAAAATGGTTTAACAATGTCAGATGGGGAAATTGCATATACAAGTTTTCAAAAACCTACAAGACAAGTAAAAATTAATAGAGTAGATTTATTAATAGAAGGAAGTATTCACCCTACACAAAAACCCATAAGATTATATAATTTTTTATTAGATAATTATGCTAATAAATTAGATAAAATTTTAGATACTCATTTAGGTTCAGCTAGTTCTGCAATTGCAGCTTTTTATTATGGTTGCAAAGAATTTGTAGGAATTGAACTTGACAAAGATTATTACAATTCTAGTATAAAAAGAATAAAAAAACACACAATACAAACTAAATTATTTTAACATGGCAAAGTATAGACATATCCACACAACCTTTTGGAATGACCCTTTGGTTTTAGATTTAACACCTGAACAAAAGTATTTCTATTTATATTTATTAACTAATGATAAGGTCAAACAGTGTGGCATTTATGAAATATCATTAAGGCAAATTGTATATCAAACTGGTTATAATAAAGATACTATTTTAACATTGTTAGCTTTTTTTGAAGATGCAGGAAAAATAATTTATTCTGCTGAAACTAATGAAATTTTGTTAAGAAACTTTTTAAAATATAATTCAAGTAAATCACCAAAGGTTATTAAGTGTATAGAGGATGAATTAACAGAAGTTAAAAACCATATTTTATTAGAACATTTGCGTTTTGATGATACAGTATCCATAGACTATCCAAAGGGTATAGACAAGAAAAAGAAAAAGAAAAAGAAAAATAAAAAAGAAAAAGAAAAAGAATTTATTGATAATGTATTTGTTTTTGAAAAAGATTATAACAAAAAAATGCTTAATGACTTTGTTGAATATTGGACAGAATCAAATTCAGAAGATTCACAAATGAGATTTGAAAAGTGTGATATATTTAACATAAAAAAAAGATTAGCTAGATGGAACAAGAATAGTAAAACATTTGGTTCTAAAAAAAGCAATATGCCTGATTTTCTGGACAATGTTTATTTAAATAGAATTAAAGATGATTCATATCAAACAAGAAAATATTATAAACACTTGGTTGACAATTGCGGTTATATAAAGAAAGAAACAATAACAGGTGCAATTAAATATGTAAAAAAATAAAATGTCTATTGTGAGATAAAAATATTATATATATATTAAAAGAATATGTTTGGGTTTATCCCTACATAATTTTTGGTTTTTTGTTTGTGAGGGTGTCATTAGATGCCCTTACTTTTTTATATAACGTTATGAAAGACATGGAAAATAAATATGAAATAAATACAGACAAATTATTAGACATCGCATGTGGTAATGTAATTGACAGGGAATTTAGTGAAACATTAATAATCAAACTTCCTAAACAATTATTAAAGCAATGGAAGAAACAGAAGAAAAGATTTGAAGGAATACTTGGTGCAAAGGTTACTGATTCACAATTGCTTGAATGGTTAATAATTGAAATGGAAAACGCACCTGATGAAAGCTATCAGTAAAAAACAAAAGAAAATCAATAAAGAACTTAAAAAAGTTTATAAAGAGATTGCAGAAGAGAGAGAACATAAATGCACAGGATGTAATCGATATGATGTTCCATTAAGCCATTCTCATTTAATTCCAAGAAGTAGAAGAAAAGATTTAACAACAAACAAAAAGAACATTACTTATCATTGCTTAACCATTGGAACAAGAAAGGGTTGTCATGATATATGGGAATCTAAAGACAAGACAATGTTATTAGATTACTTTGATAATATGTCAATCATTGAAGAACTTGATAAACAATATTACAATTTATTAAAACTAAAAGAAGATGCCGACTTTCCCTAAACCAAAGAACAAGAGATGGATTGTAGAAACAAACAAAGGTGCATGGACTAACGCATCATTCTATAATAATAGAAGATGGAGAAAGGTCAGGGGAGAATACATAAAAGAAAATCCATTGTGTGTTTATTGTAAACGAAAAGGAATCATAGAACCTGCAAAAGTTTGTGACCATATAATCCCAATAAGACAGGGTGGAGATAAATGGAACACTTGTAATTTTCAATCCTTATGTGTATCTTGCCACAATAAGAAATCATCTTTAGAAGGTAAACAAAAAAAATTTTAGGGATAACCCCATCTTATCCTTTAGATGTTTTTGTTGTATATC
>VTLG01000848.1_pt1 | contig 28254 bp, 44 predicted proteins | sample 4694571 | NCBI WGS metagenome assembly VTLG01 (sample SAMN12604809, study PRJNA352737) | marine metagenome | biome: ENVO:00000447; feature: ENVO:00000209|ENVO:00000569|ENVO:01000036; material: ENVO:00002151; isolation source: viral sequences binned using virsorter ...
GTAACACAACTGTAGAACACAGATTCATTTGTTACACAGATAGACCAGAAGGCATAGAGTGTGAAACAAGACCTTTCTTGTTAGACTTGCCTGTTTGGTGGTACATTATAGGACTTACAAATCCAGAACATGAACACAATAACAAAGTTGTATATATGGACTTGGATACTATAATCACAGGTAATATAGATCACATACTTAGTATGCCACAACCTTTTGCTACAATATCTGACTTTGGTTGGACAGCAGGACTACAAACAGCATACATTATGTGGGATAAAAGTGTACGTGATAATGTATGGGAATACTTTACAACAAAGTATAAGCCAGAAGATTATCCTAATTTAGACTGTGATTACACACGTTGGGGTGGTACTAATCAGTTTTTAGAAGAATGTATGGGTGTTGTTAGAATAAACAAAAATCCTATACCAGCAATAAAAGACGCACCTCCTGTAGTGCGTTTACAAGGAGAATATCCTGGACATTGTGTTAGTTACAAAGCACAAGGACTACACAACACACAACAATTAGACAGCAATATAAGAATGGTATTCTTTCATGGAAAGCCAATGCCACATGAAGTAAAGGAGTTAGAATGGATGAAAAAACATTGGAATACAACATTATAACAAGTTGTACTCCACAGTATTTGCCAGGCTTGATAGCATTACGCAATAGTATAGAACACAATATGCCACAAGCAAAATTACATTGTTTTTGGTATGGACAAGGCAGAGATGATATTGAATTACCAGAAGGTATAGAATATATCATGGAGGCTGAAATGCCAGGAGAAGTAACAGATGATGGCAAAAAATGGAGACACAATCTCAAACTAGGTCCCGATATGTATGCTAGACTGCTTATACCATGGTACTTTACAGGTAAAGCATTTTATGTAGATGTAGATTGTTTAGTTTTAAACAACTTTATACATTTATGGAGTGTAGATATGGAGAATCATAGAACAGGATGTGTGTACAGACCACACATTGGTTGGACAGGTGGCCACATACACGATGATATGGCAAGTGGTACATTCTTAGTAGACTGTGACAAATGGAAGTATCACAAGTTTACAGAAGAAATGTTTCAAGTAATGAAAGATTACAAAGAAGGCAAAATAAAACGCAAGTTTAATGTAAATGTAGAAAGTGTAATGAGTTACGCACACAATGGACACTTTATGTATTTGCCAGCAGAATACCAAAACTTAACATATTATGGCGAACTGACTACAAGAGACTTTATAGCACATTTTGCCGGGCCTAAACCATGGCCAATACCAGAACATGCGTTCAACACAATGCATGTAAACTACAGAGATCTTTGGATGGCATATTATGACAACAACAAAGATGATATAAGAAAACAAACCATGTTATTACCACAAGAACGTAGTAGTGATAAGCCATGGGACAAACGTAAACAAATGTAATAGGAGATATAATGAAAATATTAGTAACAGGTGGAGCAGGATTTATAGGCTCCTATGTAGTAGAAAAATGTATAGAAAGAGGGCATGAGCCAATAATCTTTGACCACTATAACAGACAAGAAGAATATCCTTGTCCTGTAATATTAGGTGATGTTAGAGATGAAGTTGCTGTAACAGAAGCAATGGCACATGTTGATGCTTGGATACATTTGGCCGCAGTATTGGGTACACAAGAAACTATTGATAATCCAAGACCTGCCGCACAAAGTAACTTAATGGGTGGACTAAACATGTTAGCCGCCGCAAAACAATACAACTTACCAGGCACATATATTGGTGTAGGTAACCATTGGATGAACAATCCTTACAGTATTACAAAAACAATGATAGAACGTTTTGTAAGCATGTACAACAAAGAACATGGCACAAGGGTAAACATTGTGAGAGCCATGAATGCTTATGGTCCAAGACAAAGACCTGTACCGCCATGGGGTGATAGTAAAGTAAGAAAGATTACTCCTAGTTTTATTTGTAGAGCACTTACAGGAGAAGACATTGAAGTTTATGGCAATGGCAAACAGATATCAGATATGTGTTGGGTAGGAGATGTAGCACATGCTTTAGTAGTTGCCACAGAAAAAGCCGCACAAGACATAGTGTTTCCAGAAGCAGTAGAAGTAGGCCCAGCACACAGCAAACAAGTAGGTGAAATAGCACATCTTATTGTACACTTAACAGGCAGTGACAGCCAAGTAGTAAACTTACCAATGCGTCCTGGAGAAATACCTGGTGCCACAGTAAGTGCTGATATAAATACACTAAAGCATGTAGATATGACAGAAGCCAGCCTTATGCCAGTTGCTAAAGGCATGGAGATTACCATAGACTACTATAGAGAACTATTAGATGGGCAGAAGAAAACGTCGTAGAAACAAGATTTGGATCAACGGACATTTTGTTGATAATCCAAAAACTGAAGGTTACAAAAAGTTCTTAGAAGCCACTTTACCACATATAGAGCCTAACATAAAAGGCATAAACAAAACAGACTTAGGTAAGTGGCTTGAGAGTGTAAGCAATGAGAAAGGATCTGGATAGACATCACAGTTATAAAATTGTGTTTATGAAAATAGCAAATGACTATATAGAAGAACCTACCCCAAAGAAAAGCAAAGCATTAGCAAAATTAGTCACAGACACACTTGCCAAAGATCCTGACTTACTTGTTTGGTTCAATAAGATGTTTGAATGGAGTAATACACCCAGTGGTGTACACATTGATTACAAAGTAAAAACTCCTACAATACCTTCCTAGAATTTATTTCACTGCCGTAGCCAATCATAATACATAATACTGTTGCTATTCCCCACCATGGATTTATTAGTCCTAACATATGACCCCATACTAATGAGATACCTGTTAAACTAAATGTGTTCAATGGTAACATGTTTGGTTTTTCTGGTGTTATCTTCATATCTTCTCCTCTGCTATTCTTTCTGCTTTTAGGCCACCGTAATGACCTATTATATATTTTACTGCCAGAAGTATATCTGACTCTTCTCCTATTAACGCATAGTCTTTGGTAAAACACTTGTCCATGTTAGGTCTACAACATCTATACGTGACTCTATAAGTCCACTTATGTTGTAAAACTTGTGCTTGATTCTGTGCCATCTTTTTTCATTACTGCGTATTTGCCACGATTTGGTAGTGGTACACCCTGCTCTACTTTGTCGACTTCTTCAAATAATTGTATGCCACCACGTTCCAGAAAGGGTGCCCACATAAACATTTGTTCAAGTCTTGAATACTTTGGTCCTGCGTACTTTTTATTCTTGCGTTTTTGTGCTTTGCGAAATCTCTTCTGTGCTAATTGTTGCTGATTCATTATCTCCATCCCAGTTTAGTTCTGTATGTTGCTTTTGTTTGATCTTTTGATCTTTGCCAAATATCTCGTCCCATTTGCGTTCATAGGCATCTCTTTCTGCTTTTGTTTGAGGTCTTTGTACATGACCTTTACCACCATGCCAACTACTCATCTTTATTCTTGTTACCGAATATTCTTTCCCAACCGTCTTTGTATGCTTGTGAATTATCCGCACTTACAATACCACTACTAGGTTTGAAGCCTTCTGACTTATCACGTTCGCCACGTAAAAAAGGATTCTTAGCAATGATCTTTTCATTCTTGATCCATTGTGCTGAACCTTTCTTTGGATTGTTCTTTCCGGTAAATGCCATAATATTATTTATCTAAGCATACGTCCTGTAGTACGTCTTGTTGGTGATCTAACGTCAAATAGTTCTTGTTTTATTGGAAACAGTTGCCATACACAATATTTAAGTGCGTCAAACATGTGATCATATCCTGATGTTTTATCTGGTACCCTACTGCCTTCTTTGTATGTAAACTTTGTTAAACTGTCTACAGTATGTCTACACTTTGGATCTATAAACAGTTTTACTTCTCCACTAGTACTACGCAACCTACTGTTTACTGCGGCAATGGCATCTTTTACAGGTGGATTGGCTCTAGGCACACGGACTTTGAATCCACTATTGTGTAGTATCATATGATCTGTTAGTCCGCCAGCACTTGTTTTACGTTGTGATCCACTGGCATCAGGATAAACAAATACTTGCCTACCTAGTCCATAACGTGTTTGTATTTCTTTGACCATATCATGTGTACTAGCACCCATTAGTAACACTTCATCTATTACATGTAATTCATCTCTTTGTTGTAACATGATACATGCGGCAAAGTTGTCGGTGTTGAAGTCCATGCCAATATGTAAAGCATTGGAGGCCGATAATTCTGGCGCAGACTTCAAGTTTTCTTGGCCATAAGCATAAGCAATAATACCTCTAGCATCTTCAAATGTGGCATTGTATTCTTGGTTGAATGTGCGTTCATCTAAGTCTCTTTTGGCGGCTTCTATTTCTATTTCACTTACTTGTCCACCACTTAGTGTAGTGTAAGTATGACTGCTCCAATCTTCTAATGCTCCAGCATTGTTGTATATCTCCCAAAAATGATTCCTACCAAATGGTGTACCTATGAATAGAGCATGTCCTTCTGTGTCTGATAATGTAGGACGTAATACACTATAATATGTTTCTGGATCCATACTAGCAAACTCATCAAACACTATAAAGTTCCATTTAGTACCACGTAATGCTTCTTTGTTATCTGAACTGCGTAATGCTATTACACTATCATTTACTAATGTTATCTCTAGATCTGAATGATTAATCTTCTTTATCCAGTTCTTTTCTGACAGCATTTGTATAAGATCTGCTAGTATTACATTCTTTGCTTGCCTGTATGTAGTAGCAATATATAAACATCTTTGTCCTGGCCAACGTGAAAACTTTGCCAATTCATTGATTGCTAGGAATGTTTTACCAAATCTTCTGCCTGCTACAACCACACGGAAACGGTGATTGTCTTTGCTGATTGCTTGTTGGGGTGTGCTAAGTTTCATGTTAGTTGCTGGGCAAACTACACATGACACACATTGTTACATGAGTAAAGTTATTCCGGAACCATACTCCAAATAGTAGAGATATGCCCAGCATTATTATTTATCCTCATCAATCCAAGGTAGGATTTGATTGTTGTCCGCACTTACAGGGTTTTCTGATTGGCCTAACATCTGTTTGCCTAACCATATCAGCATGACTCTATCGCCACGTAATGCTAAGTCCAGTTGTGCTTTACGCAGTCTTTGTTTTGTGATGATCCTGTTTTTGTCTATAATATCACGGAAGTTATCCATAAAGGTTTGTAAGGGCACACCATAAAAGTCTGCCATTTCTTTGTTTGTACAATGATATTGACTAAGTTGTGCTACTTCTTCTTCTGGTATTACTGTTTTATTACGACCAATTACTCTGCCTGTAACTGTTTTGTCACCATACTTTACGTTCTTTACACGGTAATGATTATCTTGTTTGGCCTGTTCTGCTTGTTCAAAAGCCTTACTGCCTTCACTTTGTGTGTCGTCTGTTAATGGTTCACTGTCGTGTTGATCTTCATATTCATTTGACATTGCATCTCCTGTAAGTCAGTGTTATCGCCACTGTTTGCGTATTTGTATTTATCTATTACCTGGTTTGTAATAAGGATTTCCCCACTTTCTCATACGGTTGCTGAGGTTACCTGGTGTAATATTAAGTTTCCTAGCAAGTTCTGTGCGTGTACAACCATATTCTTTTATGTAGTTGATACCACGTAATCTGCCACGTTCTTGTGCGTCTCTGCTGTTTTCTAAGTGTGTACCTGCCCGTAAATGTTCTGGATTACAACAACGTTTGTTATCACAATCATGTAATATAATTTTATCTTTGGGTAATCTACCATAATGATACAAATAACTTACTTTGTGTACAGTTACTTGTCCACTATTTTCAGGCAAATCTGTCATGTTTTCACATGTAACTATGCCATATCCTGCGGCGTTGGTATGTCCTTGCCAAAGCCAACAACCAGAGTCTGTCTTAAGTACTTTGTTTTGTATTGCTTGCCATTTAAGACTTATGTTGCTTAATCTTCTTCTACCCATAATGTAAACTCCTGTAACATATTATATTTATGCCAGAGAGTTGATTTGAACCTACTTTGTTAGGTCTAAAGACCTATTCACTCGCAAACAAGTTGCTTCGTGAATAATTTTCTTTTACATGAGTTTTTAGATGATTCAGTCAGAAGGAACCACTTACGGTTCCCTCCTCATGAGTTTTCAGTGTGAAACAGCATGATAGGAAGCAGGTATTTGTTACTAGTTCAATGGATCTCTTGCTCACTCCACACCTGCCAAGGCCTAGTATATGCTTCGTTCTCTGTACATATATTGTTTATGAACTGTAGTATTTGCGGATAACAGAAATAATCCTTAGAGTGTGGGTACCAAAATCGCCACGTTTGTCTCAGCCTATGATATCTGGGGGCCAGCCTTATGTTCTGTTTGTTATGCCTTGATAATTATTGCCGTGTTAGCCTGTATTTGCCTCTTCACTTTTACTTATACAAATCCATAAAAAAACCCCCTTAAACGTGAATCTAAGGGGGCCTAATTTTAGGGAATATTGTACTATGCCTAGTATCAATAAAATGGCATTAACAATTACTTGATAATGCGTGTAAGTTATTAGGACACTTTTAGAAGAGTTTAATTTAACATTACGGCTACATATGTTAAGAACTACCTACGAAAGTAGATAGAAGTCCTTCTAACTTACAATAATTATTTATCATCTTATGTTTTTGTGGGGCCTATTTCTTGTGTGTTTTGTAGCAATTATGATAAATAAATGTATAGAAGGAGATGTTATGGCTAAACACACAATTGAATACACTAAGATATCAGGACACCAAACTGAAATAAACACTATATTCTGTAAACTTAGTAAACTAGACAAAGACGTACTAATAGATATACTTGAAGACGCACTATACATTATTACAGAAGCACAACATGAAATAGATATAGTAAACAAGTTTCAAAGAGAAGAAGTACCGCCGTTGGGCAAAGGTAAGTTCTTAAAAAACAAAAAACACATAGGTGTTACTGCGGCACTTAGTGGTATGTTAAAACAACACAAGAAAACTAAAAACAAAGACTTTACAGTATATCAATTGAAAAATATAGAAATATTATTAGAATGTTTTAGGATTATAAACAAACATTTGAAAGCAAACAAATGGCCTGAAACTATTTACGCACCTGAAATAGTATTCAAAGATGTTACTGCTTGAATTTGTGGTTAGCACGAAGTACTTTTTTCCAAATATTTTTTCTATTGGCACGGCTGTAAATCGTCTTTTTGATCTCTGAAAAGTCTAATATTTTATCTTCCCAATAGTATATATAACGCAGTTCTGCGTTGTTTGATGCTACATAGTGCTCTAGCACCTCCGCACCCTTTCCCGTTGCTTGTAGACGTTGTATGTGCGTGTGCACTTGTAATATTATGTGATGATCCCTGTTATGGCATCTGCTTAGTTTTTCTTTGACCTTAGATATTAGATCAATCTGATAATTTGTTAATTTGTTCATCTACCCAACTTTTTATTCCAGGATATCCCCACAATGCCATTGCTAAGATGACGCCGCCATCTTCCATGCTTTTACCTTGTGCTACTGCCCTTCTATAGTTAGGTTCATGTCTTGCTATAAAACTTTTTATACGTTTAATTGTGTCTAGTGATAGGTTTTCAGCACGGCTTATTTGACTTGCTCGTGCTACACCTACAGGTGTTCCTGCTCTTTTACTCTTTGGTAATTCTCTTCTGATTTCTAAGGCTTTTTTTGCCTTTTCTTGTGCTGATTTTGGTGGTACTGGCATTATCTTAGATCCCTATCATGTTTACGACTGCCCTTAATAAAACTGTTTACTCTAGCCATTGCCCATTGTGTCATACCAACACCAGGTCTTGAACCTGTAAGCCATGCGGCTTCTCCACGTTCAAACACTTTTCTAAGTGTGCTAAGTGCTATGCCACTTTCTTTTGCTTTTTTACGCAATGACTTTTCAACTGCTTTATTTTGTCTTCTTGCCAAGTCTCAATCTCTCATCTATCATGCTTTGTGGTACCTTTTTGCCTGCTTTGGCTAATGCTTTCATACGTTTAGTAATACTTGCTAATTGACTACGTTGTGTACCTTTTGTACCACTTAGATACTTCTTTGGTAGTCCAGTCCTTTTGTCTTTTGGTGTCCTTCTCATTACATTATTCCTCCAATTAAGGCGACTAACAGAGTCACTAATGTTGTACCTACTCCACCCATGATCATGTATATGCGATTGTCTAGCCGATCTAATCTACCTTGGAAAAATGTTCTATTATCTTTGACTGCTTCTCGAAGTTCGTCAATATCCTGTGCCATATGTGCCAAGTGATTCTTCTTGATCTGGTCAATCTCATTATGGAGATCCTTAACAGTAACTCTATTAGCCATTAACTTAACTCTGCGTCAATTTGAACAGCAGATGTTATTTCTTCCCTGTCAATCTTGTTTATTACTTCCCATTGTTTACCAATTACTTCTAAATGTGCGTCAGTCGTAGGTGGTATTGTAGCAGGGTAGTTGTCTGCTATGTACTGGTATAATTGTTCTTTACTCATCTGTATATCCTATTGCTTCTCTTAATTGCGTTAGTTTTTGCCTATCTTGTTGTATAAGACATGGTACATGTGTACTATCACCACCTTCATCTGGATGGCTCCATAACCATTCACTTTCTTTGTGTTTATTATTTAACACATCGCACATATCAGATAGTTGATTTGCTGTCTTATCCTTCATTACATAAACAAATGCTTCCATCTTACTTTGTCTAAATGTTGCGGCAATTGTATTTAAACTGCCTTCATCATTATCCCAAATTAAGATTGAATCCATAAGTTTATAACTCCATGGGCATACATTACGAATTTTCGCAAAATATTTTACCCAAGTGCTATCCTCTTTTGCTACCTTTCCTTTTAGATCCACGTTTCTTCATTTGCTTTTGCTTTTTAAGAATGGCTTCTTGTAAGGCCTTAGGTAACTTTTTTTGCTTAGGTGTAAGAGCCATTATCCTCTCTTACTGCCTTTCTTTCTCATGCCACCTCGCATGTTTTTCTTTTTCTTCTTTTTCATTCCGCCTCTTTGACTTCTTGCCATGATATTTCTCCTTTTATTACATTGTTGAATCAGTTATTTTACGCCATTCAGTACCATTGTACACACAAACTTGGTTTAATGTGCTATTATACAGGACTTGTCCTGCTTGAGGTGAACTTAATGCGTTTATTTCTGCTGTTGTTCTACTATAAAGTTGTAGTCTGTTGTAAAGTTCTGTCTCTGTGGTATCTACAGTTAGTAATTCTGCTGTAAGATCAGAGTTTGCTCTAACATCTGAACCAATAGCACCAGCAGTACCTAGTTTTATCTTTTTACTGCTGTGAGCACCAACTATAGTGTCACCATCAGCATGTTTTAAGAATGCTAATTGATCATTTGCTGTTCTACCTTGTGCGTAATGTATTACATCTAAACTAATGTTAGCATCTGTGTCCCAATCATTGTTGGCAATGGCTGTTATTGCGGCTGGTGGTACTGTGGTACTACCGTTTTGTGTTTCACCACTGTGACTCCACCAAGAAAACTTACCTAACTCTTGCCCTGCTCTTGGATATATATTAGTCCAAGGATCATTTTTATTACCTTTAAAACTAGACAACATTATACGTGGTCCTGCTTTGTCTTCAAATCCACTAGTGCCTAATAATGCGTTATCAGAATAACTTTGGAACGTCATTGCCGGCTGAGCAGTTGAGCCATACTTGTCAGTGTCGCCTAAACCACTCCATTGTACGTTAAGTCCAAACCCTGGTGTAGTATCTGTATCGTTGTTTCTACTTTGGAAACTACTTTTATCACCAATTAAAACAGTATCTGGGAACCTATAGTAACCTTTTTCACTGTTCATTTCAATGATATCTTGGTATTCTGTACTGCTTACATTTGCTTTTGTGATCATGCTTGGTACAATACTTGCGTTTACAGGTGTTAAACTTGTGCTTGTAAATCTTTGGAAATAGTTAGCACCAAGTTCAGCAAATCCTTCTGCTAGATGATTACCTGCTGACACAGCCTGGAAATTGTTTTTATTTTGTGATAATCCACTACTACCTTTATTTGTGTCTACACCATTTAGTGCTATAACGTCACCTGTAGTATCGTCACGTACTGTATGGAAAACACCTATAGTATCTGTTGCGGCTGTTATTGTAAAAGTAGTTGTCCTTTCAGCATTATTACTCATTATAACATTAGCACTACCATCTGTGGCACTATTTGCTACACTTGTTATAACTGTGCCTTTGGGGAAAGGTCCTTCCATATCCAATCCAGCACGTCCTAATCTTAGTGCCATATTTGCTTGGAATATTGTTGATAGATCTACATTAGTTCTTGGATCAAAACCGTATAATCCTAAATAAAAGAATGGGGCGGCGTTTGTAATAAGTGATTGTAAGCCTGTAAGTTGTACAACATTAGACCCTGCTGTAAATACTGCGGCTCCATCTGCGCCTCTAACACCCGATGTCCAAGTACCTGATTTAGTAGCAAAAGCACCACCAATATCTGTACTGCCAACTGCTGTTTGGAAATCACTAGAAGTTGTTACATCTTCAGCACTTATACCTGTACCACCACCTGTTATTCTATCTATAATAGTACCTTTTTGGTTAATATTACCACTGAGATAACTTATACTTTGCTTAATTGGAGCAAAAATATGTTTGTTAGTATCAGTTAATGAAATATCTTCGCCACTTTGTGGAGATAGTACGTTTGTTTTAGCACTTGTTGTAGCAGTTATAGTTGTGCCACTTATAGTGTTACCAGTACTAATTGTACCTGTGTAATCAGCAATGGCACTATTTGCTCTAGCAGTAGTAAAGTATAAATTAGTACCTTCTGCTAAGTTACTTGTGCTTTTATCTGCTAATCTATCATCAAATGCTGTATTGGCTCTAGCAGTTGTAAAATATAAATTTGCGGAACCTTCTGTAAGGTTATCTGTAGTTTTGACTGCTAATCTATTATCAAATCTAGTATCAGTATAATATAAATTTGTACCTTCTGCCAAGTCTGATGTACTTGCTGGTATATTAAAATAGTTTGAACCATCATTACTAAATTGCCACTTGTCTGCTTGTTCATTCCAACGTATTTGTACACTGGTATTTTGTGGCCTGTTTGAAATAATTTGTACGTTAGCATTAGTAGACGCATTTGCGTTTAATGTAATGCTTTGATCTGTTACAAATAAGTCTGTAACATTATTATAGTTTATATTTCCTGTGGCTTCTATGTTGCCCTGTACTGTTAAATTACCTTGTACAGTTAAAGGTTTATTTGCTGTTACAAGCACATTTGACAAGGTCATAACTGTTGTGCTTGTTGCTTTATCTTTTATATTTGTTGTTAATGTATTTGTAGCATTTTGAGTATCACTACTGATACTACCAGTCAATGCTATGGTATTTGATTTTATAATACCAGCATTTGTACCTGATGCTAAATGAATGCTACCACCATCTGTAAAAGCATCAAATTTTAAATATGCGTTAGCACTTTGTCCTACAGAACCACTGTTATATTTTCCAAATATCATGTTACCAGCATCTAGTTCAATACCTCTGCTTTGTGCTGTACTAACTTCTAATGGGCCTGTCATTTCTGTATTACCAGTATGTGCCATTGAGAACATTTTTGTTGCTGAATTTACGTCTGCGTTGCCTTGAAATATGCCAAAAAATTCTGGAGCACCACTTGTTGCTGTATTGTTTTGGTCAAATATTAAATTAATATTTTTTTCACTGGCTAATGTTGTACCACGTGAACTATCATCCAATACTAATGAACCACTGTTTACACTGAATGATCCATCCCTATTATAAAACTTGTTACCTGATATAGGTCTGTTGAAATCTGCTGGTGCGTTAGCATCACTACCATTACGTCCAACACTAAATGTTCTTGGAGACGCAAATGTTACATTACCAGCATTTTCTGTTTCAAAGTCTGATCCATTCAATACCATTTTCAATACATTGGTATTGGAACCATCAAAACTTCTCATGTTAAAGTTGCCGTCGTTACCGGTCATTTGTATATTTCCAGCAAACTGTTTTATGCCAGAAATATGTTGATCACCTGTTGTTCTTACTATGTTTCCTGATGCGGCTATTCTAGCATCTGCTACTACATTTGCTCTAGCATCTGTGAAATATAAATTAGTTGTGCCCTCTGATAAATCATCTGTGTCTTTACTACCAAAACTTGAATTAAATCTAGATGTAGTAAAATAAAAATTTGTAGATCCTTCTGACAAGTCGTCTGTATTTTTTCCTGTGAACAATGCGGAACTGTCTATACTAATTACACCTGTGCTTGAATTATATAGTATAGGTGAAGTATTGCCAATGTGTGCTCTTACTTGCGTTGGTGCGCCTGCTACTCTTGTATTGGCCTCAGTTTGATTAGGTCCAGTGTATGTGAATACACCAGTTGTATTGTTATAAGCAAAACTGCCGTCACCACCAGCATCGGTGGCACTCAATGCGGCTCTTACTGCTGTATTACTTGTATCTGCCGCAGATCCTACTGTAACAGTTGTTGGAGTAGATGTTACTGTTACATTATTTGTACTTTGATTAACACTTACACTATTTGTAGTTGCGGTTACTGTTATATTACTTGGCATTTAGGTCTCCTATGTAGTCAATGTTGTAAAGCCTGATGACGTACTAGGTTTTCCTAAAGATGAATCTGGTGAATATCTGTGTATAAGTGCCCATCTATGTTCGTCTACAGTATTTGGTGTTACGCCTGTGTTAGTCCATCTGAAACCAACAACTGTTATAGGTGTTTCTCCTCTACTATCTGGTAAAACATTACCTGTATATAAGCCACCTGGTATAGTTACATTTACTGTACCTGAGGCGTTACTTAATCTATTGATATTACTTGCGGATATTTCTACGTTGGCAAAACTGCCAGTTATTGTTGATGTGCTAAAACTTGGATCACCTGTAGTTCTATCGTATGTTAAAGAATCAACAACTAATGTTTGTGCACTTAGTTCAAAGTTATAATTTGTTATGTCCGTACCATAATTGTACGTGAATGTTGATGCTGAGTCTTTGAATACTTCCAATACTTGGACATTATCAGCACCTCCTAAATATTTTGAAAAGGATAAAAGTCTTCCACTCATTTTACTACTCCTGAAGGGTATTCCTATAGCACTGAGGCACTATAGGCATTTTTACTTATATATTTATCTAACTTGGCGGTGTGGGCCAAGTAACATCCTCTTTTTCGGATGGATTTGGGTATGTGTTTGTGATATCTCTCAATGCTTGTCTGTATGTTTGCCATTCTGCTTTTTTACTGTCGGATAAAGGAGAGTCTGGCCCTACAGTCCAGTCACAAGCAGTTAGCATTATGCCTCTCCTTTGTCTCATCCATGCTGTAACAGGAACTAAGTTTTGATTGTGTAACACAACTGGAGGATCTTGTGTTATATCAACTTTACAGTTTTCATGGTGACATTTGCCTGCCATATATGTTGTGCCTGGATTTGAACGACAAAGTTTTTGTACTTTTGCTTCATCACCTATGTAATTATTGAATGCTATTCTGCCATCTGATGTATAATATACTATCCAATTACTCATTATTCTATATCTCCTTTGTTTAGACGCAACATATCATATTTTAAGTTTGTAAAACCAACTGTATTAGGCGAACCACCTACATTTGCCAATGTGTTGAAGCCTTGTAAACGTATTTCAGCATTAATCATGTCTTCTGTCACTTCAAATTCGCCTTGTGAATTAAGCACACTAGGTATATGATCAAAGTTTTGGAAATTTTGTCCGTTACTTACAAAACTACTAATTGTATTGTTATTAGCAAAGTCTACATCTATTTCAAATCTTATACCAAAGTCTGCTATGCCTGAAGCAGGCATTTGTCCTAATGGTGTAGCATTGGTAAGTACTGTATATTTGCCATTTTCAATGTTTGCTAGATCAATTGGTACAGTCGGTGCTATGTTTCTTAGCACAGAGTTGTTGGCTGTTAGATTTACATTGGCGGCTGGCGCAGAATCTACTTGCCCTCCTGCCCCAAATGGTGCTATGCCAAATCTATCAACGGCACCACCGTATCCACCACCAGTTGATCCATATACAACAGCATTACCTGATATATTTTGAATACTGTTGTTGTTTGTACTGATTGCTCCACCATCTACTGCCGCAATTTGGAATGTAAGATCATTTTCTGGTGATCTACCTCGTAAAGTATCTCCTGAAACTGTTAATGTTTCACTTACAGCATATCCTGAACCTGTTATTGTTGGTATTACATAAACAGCATCATACTTTGATGCCGCATTTGCTCTTACAACAAACTTAGCACCACTACCTGATCCTGTTGTACCTGTTTGTTCTACACCAAAGAAGAAGTTACCCAATATGCCTGGTGGTATAATTGGAGGTGGTATTATTGGTGGTATAACAATATTGGCATTTGCCGCATCATTAGGTGGTGTTTGGTTTACAGCAACGTTACCATATATGTTACTGTTATATTGTAACATTGTTAATTCTGTTGTTAAGGCACTTGTTTCATCTTCTGTTTCTTTAATACGCATAACACGATATTCTTTGTTGCTTAGTCCATATGTGTCATTTGTAACTTTTACAACATCACCTACATCTATTTGTAATGTGCTGTGATCACCATTGAATTGTAATATTTGGTTGTTTCTAGTTTGACTTAGGTCAATATTTGCTAATGCTTGTGCTTGTATATTGTTGTTAATCATATCAATACGATATTCTAACTTGTTATCTGGTTCATTGGCCATTCTATTTGATGCCGCAGTCTCTATGAATACAGTATTGCTTTGGTCTTTACGTTGATGATCGGCAAATTCAACTTGTATTTGGTTATACATGTCAAACAAACTGGTATTTTGTAGTTTTATACTGCTTACAATGTTGTCATCATTTAACACAAAAGCACTACTTGTATCTTCTGTGTGATTCATCTTGACTTTGAACTTACCTTGTTTGCCATCAAACATAAAGTAAGCACTTGAGGCCATACAAATTTTGTCTATATTCTGTTTAACTACGTCGAACGTGCTTAGAACACCATCGATCGTGTATCTTTTGCGTGTAGCACTACCTCCACCTGCTCTTGTGAATGGCACAAGTTCATTAGATATGCTTTTCATAGATGTAGCACCACTACCTGTGATACTATCTGTGTCAATATCTGCTGATTGTAGTCCACAACCATATCTGCTGTTTGTTAAGTAGTCTAGTAATACATCTCCTGGATTGTTTAAACTGTTTTGTAATTCAATACTTAGTGCGCCTAGTCCTGTAAGTTGATCTTCAGCACTATAATCTACTTCTACCATTACATATACTAAGCCACTTAGTGTATATTGAGCAGTAGTTGTCCAGTGTGGCATCATTGTAGTTGAAGCAACTGCTGATACACCACCCCCAGGTACTGGGAATATTTGTTTTGCGGCAGTTGAACCACCTGCGTATGCTCTTACACGGATTTTGTCTTCCCAATCTGTGTTTGTACTTGCGTTTTTATCTATTTTGCTTTTTACTTTGTGTGCGTCTGAGCCTGTACCAAAAACTAATTTAGCATCATTCCAATATATTTCTCCAATTGTGAAGTTACCTGTTGTAGTTTCTTCACTAAGCACAATACAATAGTGCATTGTGTTGTTTTGATTTGATATGTTTACATCAATAATAGGTCCACTAGTGTAAGCATCACCATACACAATAGGTACTTTGTTATCTGTGCCAGGAGGCAACTGTATCCTTGTGCCAGGATCCCCCATACCACTGAGATCTGGTTTGAGATATGTGCCTAATTGTTTTGCTGTACCTATAGCAATACCGGCTGTTACAACACCAGCAATAATACTTGCCGCAGTACCTGTAATACCTATTGCTCCTAATCCGGCAACAATACTACCAAAAACTGCTGTGATGGCTGATATAATACCCATTATGCTGTCCTCATGTATATGCTTTCTATTTTATCCATACCACGTTTTTTTAAATTTATATTTGGTGATTGTTCTAACATAGTCATTGTGTATCCTACTATACAACCTGCTTGTAATAATTGTTCACAGTGGTTTTGATAATCAATAAACAATCTACCACCAGCAGTTGTATCTCTATATTCTGGATCTACCCACCATGCTAGTTCTCTCATAGTTAATCTATCTTGTAACCACACATCTTCTACTGGTGCGGCCATCAAAAATCCAACTATTTTATCTTTGTGTTCTGCTACTAAAAATACGCCTGCTAACCTTATATAATCAAAACGTTTATTGATATGATTAACATTGTAGTCTGGATCATGATAATATTCTACAGGTGCCGCATTGGCAAAATCCTTAAACAGGCTCTGTACATTATAAAAGTCCTTTCTCAATACTTTGCGTACTTCCATTATCTTTGTTCTCTCCTACGACGGCCTCCACCACCGCCTCCGCCGCCACCGCCGCCTCCGCCGGTGCCTGGCTCGTACTCCATACCAAAGTCAAACTGTAAGTTTTGTAAGTCTGGTATTCTATCAAATGATTTGTCTGTGGCATCAAACCTATCACGGTCTGTTGGATCTGTTTTTTGTCCTGCTATTTTTGTTTCTAATAATGTGTTTAAACTTGCTACACTAAATGTTATACCAGTTGTGTTGAATCCTTCTGGCAAGTTTGTATCTTCTTGTAATTGAAAGTTTGTGACTACACCTTTGAAACGTGTAAACACTTGTCCTGATACTAGTTCACTGTTACCTGTGTGGAAGAAGCCACGTCTAAGTGTAACATTACCACCCAATATTGGTGCTTCTAGTACTCTTGTAATATAATTTGTTTCTGAAGGAATACCACTTACTGATATAGTTATATCGCCTTCTGTGGCTTTGATTTCGTCTGTAAAGTCTGTTACACTTAACAATATACCTAGTTCATTGTATAGATTACCATCTATTGTAATAGGCGTGTAAGCATTACTTACATAATACACATTAGCACCTACTTCTAGGTCAATAAACATAGCATGACTTATGTCTGCTTGTTGTACACTGGTTATTGTTGTTGCCATTACTCTTGATTATGCCTCTTGTCTTGTTGCTGTTTTATGATCACTTTCAACTGTTCAGCAGTATATCTTTTATTCTGTTGTTGCTGTGGTTGTGCCATTACTCAATTATCTCAATCAAACTAAAAGCATCATCAAATGCTAACAGATCGTGCGGATAGACACGATATTCTGGTTTGGCAAGCATTTTTACCTTAAATGTTACCGCAGAACCAACTACTATGCTTTTACCACTTACAGTATAACTGTCTTGATCTATAAAAGGTCTGTGTAATGGTACTGTCATAGATGTAGCATTGTAAGAAACATCAGCAGTTACCCTATATGGATATCTATAACTGCTACCTAACTGTATAAAGTCACCTTTCTTGAATGCTGTACCACCCGGTGATCCACTTACACCTGTACTGTTAAGTACCAAATTAGTACCACTAGCACTTGTGGCTGTTATTTGTGATATGTTTGACGCACTTAAACTGCCTTTGTATGCTGTAATGTAACTTAAATTAGTATTTGTTGTACCTATATCTATGCCTTCTTCTGTTGTTATATCTAGTTTATCTAGTTCTTCTATCAAGTCTCTGTTTTCACTGTAACGTAAAGCATCGTGCATGCCTACTTCAAAGTTAAAAGGTTGACTTGTAGGTCTAGCACTTGTAAGTACTCTACCACTTCTTGATATTGTTTGTCCAGCAGTTTTAGTTCTGCCAAACTTTATGTATGTTGCGTTATCTATAATTGTTTGTATTGACATTATTGTGGTAACCTCCTTCTACCTGCTTCTGTTACAGCAAAAATAAATTCAGGATCTCTTGCTACTAAGGCCTGGAAACTTTGGGCATCTACTGCCTGTATATTGTAATTTACAGTTGTGCCACCGCCCATACCTAATGCTTCGTTTGGTACTATACCACCACTTTGTCCTGGTACAAATAGTTCTGGTCCACGTTCACCTACAATGTATGGTTTGTTTTTCATTACAGGACCACCGTTTGCTTTACCACCTATAAAGCCAAATAGTCCACCACCTGTAAGTCCACTTATGGCACCACCGGCACCAAAACTTACACCAAATAAACTTCCTAATATAGGCTGTATAATTGCTAAACGTAATGCGTCTGCTATAAGTTGTACAACTAGTTTTTTGAAGAAACTTTGGAATGCTTCTGCGGCACTTTTACCTTCAACTAAACTTGTTGCTAAGTCTTCACTTAGTGCTTTTTGTGCCTGTCCAAATGTTGTAATAAAACTTCTTAAACCTTCTTGTTCAGCAAATGCTTCATCGATTTGATCTATAAGTGGTCTTATTTCTTCAATTCCAATACCTAGTGCTTCGAATTGTTCTTCTATTAATTTTACTGCTCTGTTATATTGTTCTTGTGTAATTAAGTTTTCTTCGAATGCTGTATCAATAACATCTACGGCATCAGCAAATTGTATAAATGATTTGAAGGCTTGTTCACTATTGGCAATAACAGAATTAAATATTCTACCATCATCTTTAAACTTTCTTAGGATAACACTTATAGTATCAACTCCTAACAGTGATGCTAATTTATTACCAAAATCTGATAAACCTGTCTGTGTAAATAGTTTATCTGTGAGATCTTTTACAGAATTACCTGCTTTATTCATAGCAATTTCTGTATCATCACCTACTTTAGTAAATGCATCTCCTATTTCTCCAGCATCTTGTCTTATTTCACTGGCACCAACATTTACTATGTCTACAAATTCATTGAATGCCCCTAAGGCACCATCTGTTGATTCTTCACTATCTTCAAATGCCTCTGCGGCTTCATTTACTGCTACTGTTAGTGCGGCTGTTGTTGCTGTTGCGGCTACAATACCAGCACCTACTTTCAATAATCCTACACCTGTTATACCTTGTAAAAATATAAAGGCATTTGCGGCAGCCAATGTAGCAGTCTTGAATGCTTTTTGTGCCTTGACTACAACAAATATTGCTGTAGCAACAATAGGCAAGTTAGTACCTAATGCTTTAAGTCCTTCATTGAATTGTATTACTGGATTTAGTAATTTTCTTACAGTATCTATAGTAATAGCAACTGCTCTACCAAACTTTACAAAACCATTGAAAGCATTTGTACCTATTGCTGTAGCAATTTTAAGTATTTCTTCTTCATTTTCTCTGAATCTTTTTGTAAGTTCTGTCACTGCTACAGTAACTTCTTCTTTGAATGCTTCACCTATTGCGGCTTGAAAGTCTGTAAGGGCATCTCCTGCCTGGTTAACCGCACCACTTAGTGTTGTTGCTAATTTATTCGCACTACCTTCTACTTCTAATCCAAACTCTCTAAATTTAGCAATAGTTTCGTCAATACTTACTTTGACACCTGCTTCGAATCCTGCGGCTGCCAATACACCTCTTTCTCTGAATACATCGGCGGCACCTGCTCCAGCACTGAATGATCTTTGTATTTGTCCTGCGGCTACATCAAACGGAATACCAAAGTTTGCGGCTATATCTGCTGTTAAACGTATGTTATCTTCTAGTTCACCTATTGTTTTACTAACTGTTGCTAGTCCTGGTGCCGCAGTTGCTAGTTCTTCAAAACTAACTGGTAAGTCTTTAGCAACATCTCGAATTTTTGCTAAGGCGGCCGCACCACCTTCAGCACTACCTACAATGTTTTCAAGTACAATTTGTACGTCTTCAAATCTTGATGCTACTCCTAATGAACGTGATAATCCATCTATACTGCCTTTTACAGCAACAAAACCTGCGGCTAATGGTGCCAGTCTTGCGGCAAGTCCTATAACTGTACCTCTTGCTACATTACCACCTTGGCTAAAGTCCTTTAATGAACCTTTTGCTGTCCGCAGTTTTCTGTCAAAATCTTTGCTGTTTAAGGTTAAGGTTACTTCTATATTCTTTGCCATTATTGTCCTATTTTCCTAATTTGATCATTTACCAAATTTTCTAATTCATCTATTGCTGGCTCAGTAAAACCACGTGGTGCTTGTTTGCTCCACCCTGTGTCTAGTCTGTCTGCGTAAGGATATCTTGATCCTATCACTGATTTGTTTTGTTCTAATCTTGTTTTGTTTCTTGCGTTACCAGATGCTATGGGCGTTCTACTTTTCAAGTATGGATATGTTTTTTCCATAACAAATTCAGGCATGTCCTTAAGTTCATCGAACATTTCCCTTACTTCTCTATCATTTACTCTTATGCCCATAATATTTCTCTGCTAGTTCGTCTACTTGCTCTTTATTATAAAAATCAGCAGGTAACGGTTTATTTTGTTGCTTATAACTATTTACTACTTCTGTTGTTACAGCAACATCAAACACCATCATATCAAATGTATCGCCATTTGCTAAAACGTTGCTTGGCAATGACCCATATCTTTTTGCCATTGCGTCAATCATCAAAATATAGTTAGTAACAGATGATTCTTCTTCAATACTATGGGACGTTACTTTCCCAATTTGTCTGAAGCAACCTTAATACATTCAGTCATTACATCCATAGGTAATTGTAAGCCATCTTTCATGACTGCTTCACCGTCTTTGTTTAGGATAACTGTTTGTAAAATGTGTATGACAGCACCTGGATCATTTTCATCATAATTTGCCATTTTGGCAAACACATCTAATGGTTGTCTATCATACATGTAGAATTCAAGTTCGTCTCCGTACTTTTCTACAAGTGTTTTTTCATCGATTATTAATTTTACTAACTGTGGTTTTTGTGCTAGTTGACCTAACTCCATATCTTTACTCCTTTGTATCTTTATTCTGTAAATGGTGTACAGCACTTAGGACAAATCCTATTCTGCTGTGTACCTTATCTATATCTCTGTAAGCACATTTCAATTCGGCTTGTGCTTTAGCCATTTCTATTTCAAGACTCTTCAGAATCTCCTTCTGGGTGTGTTTCTCCCATATCTTCATCTTTCTTTACCTTTATATCTTTCTTTTTGATTACTTTAAACTTTTTATCAGGTAGTTCAATGCCAAGTTCTTCAGCATATTCGTCCATATCTACTACAACTATTTCTCCATCTACTTCTATACGGATATCACGTGTAGGTTTTGTCCAAACACCATGTTCATTAAAGTTTTTTAACCATTTATGTTCCATACCTGCTCCTTAAAAAGTACTCCCCCAAATGAATGGGGGGTACTATACTATTTATTGCTAGACTGTGTTCTTGGTAAGATCACCATCGACCTCAATAGTTACAGGGGTAATAAATACCGCCGCATCTTGAGAGGCAGTTGGAGCCAAGCCACTTAAAAAGCCTTGTCCTTGAAGGAATGTTGAACCTGATGTGTTCCCTTCAAATGCCACACTGAAAAAGACTGTTGTCTTGTTATTCTGTGCGCCAAATAGTCCATCATTAATCACTGAATTCGTTGTGTTTGATACACCAAAGAATGTGGCTTCATCTACTAAACAGTTCAATGAGATCTGGTTAGTTGATGGAGTAGTAAATGCTTTTTCACTTGATGAGTCTAGAGTTTTATATCTAACTACACCAGTTGAAGCATTAACTGTGATGTCCTGCATGAATGGAACTACAAGTCCTGTTGAAGAATCGGGATCAGCCGATGCTAAATTAACATTACTTAATGTCAGGATTGCTTTATTGCCTGCTGTTACGTTCATTACTGCCATTGGTTTCTCCTATTGTTATACAGTTACAAATCTGAAATCAAAATTATATGTAATATAATCTAGAGTGATTTCAGTATCTACCTCACATTCCTTAATGTAAGGTTCACTTACTCCTAGTCGTTCTGCTATTACAGTATTCACTATCGTGTCAATATCTGCTGGTTGATTTTTGGCGTCTACTGTCAAGTATGCTGTTACAGTGGTTTCTGTTTGTACTACATCATTACCATCAAGTGTGCTGTATAATTCAGTAACATCAAAGTTATCTTCATCAACGTACACATGCTTTTTGTTTTTGATGTACAAAGGTTCACCACCTGAGTTAAATGGTAGTTCACTGCTAACCGACACATTACTTGTGGCTAAGTTAGCAGTTAAACCTGTGACTAAAGTATCTCTAATCGCCATTACCTAACTCTCGTAATATTACTTCTGCCTCGAGTCCTCCTTGTTTGACGGAAACGGACCATTTTTTCAGTATCACTTACTGTACCGTCACCTGACTGATCGTACCAATCAAATATATCTAGCAGTTCTCTGAATAAATCTTCAAACTTGCCTTCATAATATTGGATCTTTTGTACTTCAGCACTTTCTGGATTGCCAAAATCGGCAATCTTAGGTAACAAATACTCTTTCAATGTGTAATAAGCACACATATCTGTAAAGTCTGATTTACGTCCTATAATATTTTCGGGTACAAATGCTGGTATATTGTTTATATCACTATAACCACTACCGGCAAACCCTAAATATTCTCTCCATCTAGCACTAGCACGAATCTTTTCATTGATTCTATTAGTTGCTTTTTGTGTAAGGTCCTCAATGTAGTTGTCTAAACTACCTGGCGCATCAGGAACATCGGTAAAGTTGATCTCATTGGCTTCAAAAATCCTTTGATCTTTGTCCTTTACGTCGACTGCTTCTGCGTAACTTACGACTGTGCTTCCTGATAGTATAAATGCCATTACTCAACTCCTATTACGCAGATGCTATACCTGAAGGTAAGTTGTTACTTCTAACGAATCTGAGCCCTACTGCTTGTCCGATAAGTCCTTCTAACAATGCTTGGTTTGCCAAGTCTTGTGACACTGAACTAATTGCTCCACCGGCAATACCACCTACACCGTTAAGTTCACTAGCAAGTTTAAGTTCTTGTGCTGGTGTTACGACTGCGTAGTAGAATCCACCAACGTCTGCTGGTGCGTTCTGTGATCTTAGGTTAGCAACTGATTGTGAGAACTGCGCCAAAGATGCTGTTGATGAACCAACACCACTTTGTGTAGCAACTGCTCTAATAAAGTTACTTCTAACTTGAGCAAATCCATTTCTTAATGTAGCCACAAAGTCGTGGTTATCATTTTGAATGTCGTTGAACATCTTGACTGATGGATCTCTCTTGATAGCATAACCCATTGCTTCATTACTGAATACTACAGCCAAATCTGCTGTTGTGATTTCACCTGATGTGTTACCATCGTTAGAAACGTTAATGTTAGCAATATCAGTAAGTGCGGCTGTTCCACCTGAAAGCATTACTCTCATACCTTCTACGTCTGTTGCTTGAGCAATAGATCTTGAAAGTCTTGTTACTAGAGCATTTCTGACAGTATCCATACCGCCATCTTCTAGTGCTTCTTCAGAGATAGTACTACCTGCTGACTTCTTGCTAACTGATAATGTAGCACTCGTTGGGTTGAAATCAAAACCTGCGTTAATGAGGTCTGAGTTCTCAGCAATCGCAACGTTACCATCTGGGTAACTGTTTGTCAAAGGAATCTTCATTTGATTTCCGATTGCGCCACTTAGGTTATATGAGTTTACAATTAGTGAAGGATTTGGAAGTAAGACCGCATCATCGTAATAAGGAATAAGGTCGGCCACTACGTCCGCATATAGTTCACTAATCTGACTTGTTGTTGTTGCCATAATTTTTCTCCTATATGGTTATTATCTGAGTGTCCTAGAGTTACCTATATCTCTAGCACTTCTCATTTTATCTATATGTTTACGGATCATAGAATCTGTTATTTGATTCCTGCTTAATGATCTGTTAGTGTTTCGCAAATTAACAAATGCTGATCTGTACTCGGGATCTGATTTCATTCGATTATCATCGACTGCTACCTGTTTCCCTGAATCAACTCTTGTTGAATCTACGTCATAAGTGTCAACACCTTTCTTGGCAAATGGCAAGCCTAAACTTTTACCAACTACTTCTACAGCAGTTTTATAGTCTGGCTGTTCACCATCAGTGGTAAGATAATCCTCACCATTCTTAATGGCAAATGTTGCCCCTTCAACTTGAAACATATCTCTGGCTTTCATCAAGTCTACCACAGCATCTTTTTGCTCTGGCTTCCAAGTAGTAGGCATGCTTTCCTTTAGTGTACTAATATGCTCTCTTACCGCATAGTCTGTTTTGACTTTGCTTAACTCTGCTTTGAGTTCTTCAACTGTTTGCTCCCTTTTTTGAACAGCACTTTTTAGTGCTTCAACATCTAGAGAATTACTCTCCGGAGAGGCTGATCTTAGTTGGTTTACTACCTGTTTTACTTGTCCAAAGTTATCAACTTCCAAGTCTTGAAGTATTCTACTTTCAACGTCCTTCTTGGCATTTACAGCAATTCTATCAGTTTCTTCACGTGTGTAAACACGTTTGCCATCTACATAAAACTTACCGTCTTTTGCTTCTAAGGAAGGCCCTTTGGGTGCTTCTACTTCTACTTCAGATTTTTGGTCTTTTACCTCAGTATCTGTTCCTACTGGTTGCACTGTTTCACCTGCAACTGGTGTATTTACATCTAGTCCTTCTGACATTGTTTTCTCCTTTTAGTCCCTGAGTGGGGTTATATTCAAGGTATTATAGACCATTCTCACTGCTTGTACTATTCAGCAGTTCTTCTAATCTATTGCGTACCTTGTCACGCATTACTTCTTTTATTCCTGGGGCATTGATACTGTTACGTTCTTCATAATCAACACCTGGATTGTTCTTTTCTAGTTGTAGTTCATATTCAGCATGTGTTTTGAATGGCATGTGTATTGTTGTGCCATCTTCTAATGTATGCGGATGTGAACCACTGCCACCTAGTTCTCTTGCCCTTGCTTCTGCTTCGGCCTGTGTGGCAAATTCTTCTGCTACAAATTCTGTAACTGTACTTGCTACAGCACTTGGTCTTTCCAAGAAAACACTTTCATATTTTTCATAAGCATCTATCAATTGTGTCATTTCTGCTATCTCATGCTCTACTGCTCTCTTGTTATATTGTCTGTTGTAACTAATTTTGAAGTCTTCTGGTTTCATTTGGTTTGTCCAATCAAAATACATATCGAACAATTTGCTTTCTGCGTTCTCTAAATTAGTTGCTTTTTTACGAATAAGTGCGGCTAATTTGTCATCAAATACTTCTATTTGATTACCACTACGTGCACTTCTAATTAAATCTTCACTACGCAACATAGCAATTTGCGTTAGTTTGTTTACTTTGCTGTCTATTAGTTCTCTAATCTCTGTTATTGCGTCTAGTGGTGGTGACGCAAATTGATACACAAAGTTTTGTTGGTCGCCAGTCAATCCGCCCTGGACTCTGATAACTGCTCCAGGTTCTGCTCCTACTTGCCCATCATTTAGTTGATCTGTAGTTTCATCTACTACTAATGTTGGATGGGCACCATATGTGATAGCACTATATATTTCAGCACTATCTCCGTATATGCTACGTTGTATTTGTGCTACGTCAAATATAATTGTACTACCTATGTTGTTGTGTACTTTTACATTTTGATATAGTGTTACAATTGGTATATATCCTAGTTCATTTACTTGTCTTATTCTGTAACTGCTTTCACCCACTTGTTCTAAGTTTGCGTCATCTAATGGCGGCATGTAATCTTCATCTTCACCTACAAAAATAGTATCTATAAATTCTGGTGTTAGCACTCTATATACAGCATGTGTTTCATTTTCTTCTAGTTTGATAACCATGTCTTGTAGTTTTAGGTTACCATCTACATCATACTTGTAACTCCAATTGGTTACATCTTCTGGAGTATGTATTTTGAACTTAGGTATATCACTGCCTGTTGGTTTGTAACAACCTACATGTAATACTCCATATACTGTTGTTAATACATCTACTTGGCTCATGAACTCTGCTAAGTTTGAACCTTCTCCATCTACGTCTTGTACAAACTGTTCCATTTCTGGTTGTTCACCTGTGTTACGTTGTGGAGGATTACGGAATAATATTGAATTGTATTCACTTGCTATAAGTTTTACATAGTTGTACACTGGTGTATTATCTAACTTCTCACCATAAAAACTACCACCTAAAAGATCCTGTCCTTTGGTTACTTCATTTTTTGTAAGTCCGTGTTCTAGTTTTGCTTTAAACTTTGCTACATATGATCCGTCTTCTGTGCGTTCATATGTGTTGATTGTTTCTGATGGCGTGTTCAGGTCGACTGCGTATGCTCTTAGATAATGAGCATCTTTGTATTCGGGGCCTGAATGATAACTGTTTATGGCTAGTCGCCAGTCTTCATAATACTTGTCGTACAATGAATGGGTGCCAGTAATATAGTCTATGTAATCTGACAATTTTTCTCCGTATATATATAGATGTTCAACAAAGTATTTATCGAAATACAGCCAAATAGGTTGACCTTTCCAGTAATTTTGTGTATAATGTTGTAAAGATGTTAATTAATTATTGGCTTGTCCTAACAAACCTACTCTAACATAGAGACAAATGACCCAAGCATACTTGGGTTTTTTTGTGGTTGACATACCAAAATATTTATGTATAATATAATACTAAGGTAAATAATAGTATATGAAGAGAGATAACATGTGGCAAATAATAACAGAACCAAATAAAGAATACATAATAGAAACAAAATATTGGAAATATCATGACTGTGCTGTAGCATACTGCTGTTTATTAAACAAAGCATTTCCTAATGTTTTCTTTGGTGTACAACCTGTTACCGATAAATATTTATCTACAGCAAAGGAGGTATAATATGGGTCAAAAAACATTTGAAGCCAAGTGGGGAATAAGTTGTAATGCTATAGCAGAGATGGAAGGAGTATCCCCTGAAGCAATCCGTATGCGTGTAATTAAATTTGGAACACCATGGCAAAGACGTGGTAAAGAAACAAAGTTTGAAAAGAAATATGGTAGAACACTTATACAGTTAGCACATGACTTAGGCATACACCCTATTACAGTAGCAAGGCGTGAATACTTGTACGGAGATGTGTATTATGTGTCAAAAGGCACACAAGGTGGTACTATAGGTGGTTACAACAAAGGTAAAATATTAAATGAACGTGGAGAACACTGGAGTGAAGATCCACAATGGGGACCAAGACGTGGCAGAAGCACTTACATGGATGAATACAAAGAAGATGACAAAAAAGAAAAATAGTATGCTGAAACTTATTGAAGGTACGCCAGCAAAGAACTTGAACAGGCTAGATGACATTGAAGAAAACATCAAAGCAGTACGTGGTGAGTTTGTTGGTATGCCAGAAGTATGTCACAAGATAGCAGAACACATAATTAGGTTACGCAGGAAGCCTAAAGACACAGAACAACGCAGACTGTTTACAGAAACATTAGAAGTATATTTAGATGACATAATAAAACATTATGATGTACGTTGGCTGTTAAGCATTTGTGATACATTTGTAGATATAGGAGATGACTTTACAAGTGCTGTAGCAATGAATATAGTACAATGTATCAATAGATGTAACATTGACAGCACAATACTTGTAAATGTAGTAGACGGTAGATTAGATGAAAGCAGATTGGCACAAGAAATAAAAGTGCCTACTTGGGGTGGTATGATCACAGCAGATATACCCTCAGGTGATATGATATACAACATGATGAACAGATTAGATAGTGTTGTAAGCAAACACGAACTGCTTTGGTTAATATGGGTAGAAATAAAAGCCAGAAGTAGACATGATCAAAACATAGTTATGAATCATTTGTGTGCGGCAAGTAGATTCAGATACCAAAAGGACTTTTTTCAATGATAGATGTAGTATGCTTTAGTTGGGGTCCTAAGTTTGACCCAGAATATGTAAACAACTTATACCATAGTGTAAAACGTAACACAACTGTAGAACACAGATTTATTTGTTACACAGATAGACCAGAAGGCATAGAGTGTGAAACAAGACCTTTCTTGTTAGACTTGCCTGTTTGGTGGTACATTATAGGACTTACAAATCCAGAACATGAACATCATAACAAAGTTATATATATGGACTTGGATACTATAATCACAGGTAATATAGATCACATACTAAGTATGCCACAACCTTTTGCTACAATATCTGACTTTGGTTGGACAGCAGGATTACAAACAGCATACATTATGTGGGATAAAAGTGTACGTGATAATGTATGTGAATACTT
>VTLG01005164.1_pt1 | contig 28254 bp, 43 predicted proteins | sample 4694571 | NCBI WGS metagenome assembly VTLG01 (sample SAMN12604809, study PRJNA352737) | marine metagenome | biome: ENVO:00000447; feature: ENVO:00000209|ENVO:00000569|ENVO:01000036; material: ENVO:00002151; isolation source: viral sequences binned using virsorter ...
CAAAGGATAGGACAGAGATAGCTGAAATCTACCACGTAGGGGTTGAAAAAATTAGATGTGCTAGACCTGATGAATTTGGAAAAATAAAAGGATACTACATAAGTGCTGATTGGTCAAACACTAGACAGAACAAACCTTATTATGTACCAGCTTTTAATACTAATGATAGAACCTCAGCAAACCAAATAATGTATTCAGGTCTTTACAGTCCTAATATGAATAGCTATTATACACCAGATTACGTGTCTTGTAACAACTGGGCGTTAATTGATGCTAGGGTGTCAGAGTACCATCTCAATGCAATAAGTTCAGGATTTTCTGGGTCTTTTATGATAAATTTTTCAAATGGAGTGCCTACACAAGAGGAACGCTTTCAAATAGAACAAAGCCTGACAGATAAGTTTACAGGACAAAATAACGCTGGAAAATTTGTATTAACTTTTTCAGATGATAATACTAGAACACCAACAGTACAGCCAATAAGCACAAGCGACTTGGATAAACAATATTTAGCACTCCAAGAACTATTAACTAGCAACATCCTCTCAGGTCATAGGGTGACTTCTAAGACACTTATGGGTATTGATAGTACTAATGGCTTCAGCTCTAACACAGATGAGCTTATAAACGCTGCAAATTTTTATCTTAATACCGTTGTTAAACCATTCCAAGACCAAATAGTAAAACAGCTTAGAAAGATATTCCAAGTTAACAATATGGATATGCCTGTAAACTTTGTACAGCAAAAACCTATAACAGTTCAATTTGATTCTAAAACTCTTAGGGAGGTTATGACACAAGACGAAATTAGGGAAGAACTTGGATTAGAGCCATTAGGTGATGAAGCAACTATTGAGCAAGAAGTGAAATTTAGTAAAGTAGGAATGATAGATGGTGAGCCTGTTTTTAGTACAATAGAAGAGGCTGAGGCACATGCTAAAACAAAAGGATGTAAGGGTTATCACGAACATGATTATGAAGGAGAGACTGTATACATGGCTTGTGAAGGGCATGAAGAAGCAACAGAGCTTCATAAATTTATAGAACAGTATGGTGAAGATATTCCTGAGGGTTGGGATATTGTAGATGATGAAATAGTAGATGGAGAGCATCAGGACTTTGATTTTGAAGATGAATTAAACAAAGTAGCAAATGAAAAATTTAACTTTGTAAGAACAGGAAGAGCAAACCCAAATGTCAGAAGTGAGCAAGATGGTTTAAATAAAGCTGGTGACAAGTTTTTTAAAGTAAGATATGTATATACTAAAAACAGTTCATTGAGTCAAGAAGGAGAAACAAGAAGTTTTTGCAAATTAATGTCAGCAGTAAAAAAGGTGTATAGAAAAGAAGATATACTTAGAATGACTAGTATAGCTGTAAATCCAGGCTGGGGACCTCGTGGAGCCGCAACTTACAATATATTTTTATACAAGGGCGGAGGTAACTGCCATCATTATTGGAGGCGTGTTATTTATCAAGCGAAAAATGGAGCTGAAGATGAAGGTTTTGTAGTTTATCCTGATAACATTACAACAGATAAAATTATTACAGCAACAAAAGCAAGGAGTGAAGGATTTACAATTAAAAGAAATGACAGTCTAGTGGCTAGAGCCCCTAAGACTATGACTAATCAAGGATTTTTACCAAGATAATTATGGCATACGTACTATTCATATCAGAAGAAAAACTTAAAGACTCAACAGCAATCAATTTGAATGTGGATGTTGACATATTATTACCATTTGTGAGAGAGGCACAGAAGCTGTATGTAGAAACAGCTCTGGGAACAGATTTAACACAACACCTGAAAGACGAAATTATTGCTGGTACTTTAGCAAATGCAGACAAGACTTTAGTAGATGACTACATTGGAGATATGCTTCCTGGATACAGCCTTTACCACGCTATTCCATACCTGCGTTTCAAAATTGAGAATGGTAATATCTATTCTAAAACATCTGAAACAGGAAACTCATTATCAGAGAGTGAGGCTCAACACCTTAGAGAGGAAGTGCTTAACACCGCTATGTATTACAGAGAAAGACTGATTGACTATATTAGAAATAATTTAGCTAGTTTTCCATCCTATTCAACAAACAGTGGTGCTGATGTTGATCCGTCAATTGCTAACTATTATGCAGGTATGAACCTTGAAAGACCTGCTCGGAAAGGAAATAAACTAACATTGAGAGACTTTTTAACGCCTGACTTAATATAATGAAGAAATATTATAAAACCAAACCTAAAAACATAAATAAACTAAAGACATACTTACAAGATGCCATTCAAACAGATAACAAAGGACGTAGGCGAAGTGTTAGGAGTAAACACAGCGATACTAAGCATAACAACGTTCACTAATTTAGAGGTCTTATTAAAGATAATTCTATTACTTGTGTCAATTGTTTATACTCTTGACAAATGGCGGTATCATAAAAAAAATAGATAATGCCTAAGAAACGTAAGCTAAATAGCACAAACCCTAAGTATAATAAATCCCTAGAGAATAATGTTAAAATGCGTAAAATACTTGTTACGGAGGTTAAGGGCTGCAAAATATACAAAGCCTATTACCTCTGAGCCTAATAATATAAATCTTCTTTTAATTAGAGATACTCTAAACGAGGTGTCAACTATGGGTAAGCTGTTTTTAAATGGCGAAGAATTTTGTGATACTTTAGAATTACCTTGGAAACAAAATGAAAGAAGCATTTCGTGTATTCCTGCTGGTGAATATGACGCTAGATTAAGGCTACCGCGAGAAAGCGCAACAAGAGAGTATATACATTTATTAGTAAAAGATGTTCCTAATAGAAGTTATATACTTGTACATATCGGAAACACCACCGCAGATACAAAGGGCTGTATCCTAGTAGGTCAAAGTCGTAAACAACACTTTGTTGGTAACTCAACTTTGGCTATGGATTTGCTGATCAAAGAAATACTAAATTTGGGTGGTGAGAATATTAAATTAATCATTAAAAATAAATAGCATGAAAAATTGGATAACAAATGTTCTATTGAACAAAATTTTAAACTCACGTAAATTCGTTTACGCCTTAACTGGTATAGTAACGCCATGGCTTATGACACATTTTGGCTGGGCTCCAGAAGTTGCGGAAACTGTATGGCAAACATTCTTAGTGTTAATATTAGGTCAAGGAGTTGCAGACATCAATAAGAAATAATAGATACAGATTAAAGCCGCATGAGATAGCGGCACTAGAAAAGATGAGGGAATCCGAAGCTAGAAATATTCTAGTTATCGGTGACCTTCATGAACCATTTTGCCTAGATGGTTATCTTGATTTTTGTTTAGAGCAATACGAAACATATAATTGTAATCAAGTTATATTTATAGGCGACATCCTTGATAACCATGCGTTTAGCTACCACGAACCTGATCCTGATGGAATGTCAGCAGGTATGGAATTAGAAAAAACTATTGAAAAAGTGGCTCAATGGTACAGTGCTTTTGAGTATGCAGATATTTGCATTGGCAACCATGACCGCCTTGCAGCTCGGAAGAGTTTTTCAGGTGGTATTCCTTCTGCTTGGATTAAAACATACAATGAAGTATTAGGAACTCCTAATTGGAATTGGGTTGAGTCAGTAGTTTACGATAATGTACTCTATGAACATGGTGAAGGAGGACAAGCACAGACTAAAGCTAAAAACAATTTAATGTCTAGTGTTTGTGGTCATACACATACGGAGGCGTATTGCAAATGGTTTGTCGGCAAGAAATATAGAATTTTTGGAATGCAAGTTGGTTGTGGTGTAGATAGTTCTACTTATGCAGCAGCTTACGCAAAAAATTTTAAGAAACAAGCCATAGGGGCATCGGTAGTGCTAAACAATGGCACTCTACCTATTAATCTTTTAATGCCCTTATAATGCAGCTAAAAGATTCTACAAAGCTATTCCTGTTTTACTTATTACTTATCTTAATAGTACTAGCTCTTAGTATATATCCCCTTTAAACTTCTTGTTAACATTCTAATTGTTAATAACTTTATTAATATTTATGTTTATATAGTTGTTAATTCAAATATTTGTTGTATGTTTGTACTACAAAAGGGGGGGAAGCTAAAAGTAAGGTGATTGCGAAACTCAAGTAAAACTATTATAGCCCTGAACTTAGACTAAAACCCCCTCTTTTTTTATTAATTAAAACAAAAACAAATGAAAATTACAAACAAAAAAACAGGTCATAGCTTTAACCTAAGTGGTAAAGGTGCAGCAGATTTCTTTTACGCTAAAAATGCTAAAGGCGAATTTATTAATAGTATAGATAATTATATTGTTAATGATGATAGTAAAGAAATAAGTGATTTCAAATATTACTTATGTTTAGCTTCTATGATGGTTTTAATGGTAGCATCAGCGTTCTTACATATACATTTAAACTACTAATAATGAAAACAGAAACAGTAGAATGGTATAATGCACCTCACATTGGCTATTGGACTAAAAAGCCTTTAGATAATACAAAGTTACTATGTGAATATTGGGGGCTAAAAAACAACCCTAATGTAGTAGCTGTGGGAACTGAATTACAATTGTATAATTTATTTTCTAAAATGCTAAAAGAAGAGGGATGGCAAATTCAATTAGATTGGGCTTATGAATTATTGCCTGAATACATTGAATTATACAAAGAAAATAATAATAAACCTTTAATCATAAATTTAAAATAATGACACCAATAGAATTACAAGAAGATAAATTAATACACAAAGCCATGAATAACCTAAATACTTTTCAATGCTGTGATGGAGAGTTATACCTAAGAGGAACTGATGAATATGGCAAAGACTTTCAAGTTTGCTTTGATGCTTATAATTTTTTAGAATGGATAGATACAGAGCAAATTAAATATATAAAAGAACAATTAGTAAAACATATAGAATCAAAATAAATTTGTATGTTTAACGCAATTATAAACAAAAACAATAAGATATGAAAACAGAAAAGATAAAAGAAAAGTATTTACATTATGGCTTAGAAAAAGATGACATCTACAAGCATCAGCACTATCTAATTATTACAAGGTCAGGAATAGACAGGATTCAAGCAATAGAGAATATTACTATTGATTATGAAGTTGTTAAATGTGAAAAGGATTTTTGTGTAGTAAAAGCAAATGCAACTATGATGGCGCAAGGCTCAACACGACCAACGATACAAACATTCGGTTCGGCTTTAAAAGGTGATTTTAAAAGTGGTACAACTAACAGTTGGTATGTAATGGAAATGGCAGAGAAAAGAGCCATGAGCAGGGCAGTATTAAAGCTGACTGGCTTTTATGAGCTGGGGGTGTTTGGCGAAGATGAATCAGAAGACTTTAAAAAAAAATAACATAGATTGTGAAAGGGTTAGATATTAAACAAATTATTAATATAGCTGTTATACTTTGTGGATTTATCAAATCCTTTTCACTTTCTTTTTTTACTAACTAAATAATAAATCATGGAAACTTATATGCCAAAAAACAGCATTAACACGCCCTTAGATAAAAGCGAAAAAGTAGAAAGACTACTACAAGAAAACGAAAGGGTAAGACAAAACAATATGGAGTTAAAATTGCAAATAATAGATGCAAGAAAAATAATAAAACAAATTAGAGAATTAATTAAAAAATAAAAAAAATGGAAGTAACAGGAAAACTAGTAAAAAAATTAGAAGCAGAAGCAGGAACAAGTAAGGCAGGAAAGTCATGGACAAGCCAAACATGTATTGTAGAAACAAATGCAGAGTTCAACAACTTAGTAGCAATCAAATGTTTTGGTGATGATAAAATAAACCAAATGAATAAGCTAGAGGTTGGTATGACTGTAACTATTAAATGTAATGTGTATTCTAGAGAATACAAAGGCAAATACTACCATAATATTGATGGCTATTGGTTTTCAAATCAAACGAACAATCCAGAAGTAAATGAAGGTTTTATTACTACTGATGATAATGATATGCCGTTTTAATATGACAGAAGAAGATAACTTTAAAAACATCTGTAATCTCACTACAAGGCTAATGGGGTTCAAAGATGGGGATTTATCCTTAAAAAGCAGGAAAAGACCTTTACAAGTAGCCAGATCAGTTGCAGCATATATTGGCAGAAGTGAAGAAGATATACATAGGACTGTAATTGCTAAAGTATTAAAAAGAGATAGGAGCTTAATTTATCATTATGAACATCACCATAAAACTAATTACGCTACTTGTATTATTTACAGAAACACTTTTAATAAAGTATACAGGGGTTACAAAGACATAGATAGTTCTAAACTAACTTTTTTAGATGACGAATTTATGAAAAGACACTTAATACAAAGCGGAGTAAAAGAGAATGATAAGTCACAAGTATTCTTAGAAATAAAAAGCGGTGATGCAACGTGCATTATAAAAACTTCTTATTTTGACTTCTCTAATCAATTAGAAAATGTTAAGTTTGGCATGAAAAATTATCATTACACAATAAAAATTATATAATGCAAAAACCAAATTACTATGCTGTTATTCCTGCTGAGGTAAGATATAATAAAAAGTTAACACCTAATTCTAAACTACTTTACGCAGAGATAACAGCATTATGTAATATGAATGGTAAATGCACAGCATCAACAGAATACTTTTGCAAACTATATGAAGTTAGTAGGGTTTCAATTCAAAAATGGTTAAAGACTTTGGAGGATAATGGCTATATAAAGCGTGTTAATATATATAAACAAGGTAGTAAAGAAATATTAACTAGGGTGATAACTTTGGTTAATATGCCTAGTAAAGAAAAGTTTACAGATAATACTAATACTAATATAACTAATACTAATCTTACAGATAGTAATAAAAAGGCGCGTTTTAAAAAACCTACTTTAGATGAAGTTAAAAATTATTGTATCTTACGAAAGAATAATATAGATGCAGAGGCTTATATGGATTTTTATGAGAGCAAAGGTTGGCAAATAGGTAAAGAAATAATGAAAGATTGGAAAGCTGCTGTTAGAACTTGGGAACGTAGAGAATCAAAAACACCACAAACAATGAGTAAAATACACCAGCATTTGCAGAAAAATATTAATGTAAAAGAAAAATTAAAACAACAATTAAAAAATGAGGTTAATTAAAACAATGTCAAAAGGCGATTTAATATTGTCTTCAGTAGATTTAATAAGTAAAACATATATAGAGCTAGGACAAAACAATGTAGAAGAAGAAACAATAGAAATAATGTCAAAAAGTCTAGCGAAAGATTTATTTAGAATGTATAAAAACTTTTATTTTGAAGATGCAGAAAATGCTTTTGATTTAGGAGTAAGAAGCCCTATGACTGGAGATTTTATTCATTTAACAGTACCCATTTATATGAAGTGGTTAAGAAAGCACAAAGACTTAATATGGGATGCTAGATCAAGAGTTGACAAAGGAGAAAACCCTAAGCAAGTTCCTCATTTTAGACCTGAACCAAAACTTTTAAAATGATAGGATGGGTAATAATAACAGCAATAGTGCTGTGGATAATTAGAAGACTAAGAGAATGAAAACAATTACTATTAGTGAAAATGAAGTTAAAAGTCAGGCAGATGCAGTGCTTTGGCACTTAAAGACTTATGGAAGCATTACAAGTTATGAAGCTATAAAAGAGTATGGAGCTACTAGGCTAGCAGATATTATTTTTAAGCATAAAAAAAATGGATATGAAATTGACAGCATTCCTTTAAGCAAAAAAACTAGATTTGGAAGAACTACAAGGATTGCACAATATACTTATACGCCACCACCTGCACAATTAATACAAGAAGTATTGTGGTAAAAAAAACTATTAGCAAACTTAAAAAAGAACTAGATAAATACTTTAGCCTTTACATTAGGTTAAGGAATGCAACTGATGAAGGGCTTACTCAGTGCTATACTTGTGGCAAAGTTGATCATTACAAAAAGTTACAATGCGGTCATTTTCAAAGTCGTAGGCATCACTCAACAAGATGGAATGAAAAGAATTGTCAAGTTCAATGTGTAAAATGTAATATGTATGAACAAGGTGAACAATGGAAGTTCGGCTTACAATTAGACCATCAATATGGTAATGGCACATCTAGTGAACTAGAATTTTTAGCTAGAATCAGCATGAAAAAAATGAGGGCAGAATATGAAGAAGATATAAGATATTACAAAGCAATTGTTGAAAACTTAAAAAAAGAAAAGGGAATCGAGTAACTTTTTTTATAACTTTGGCGTATGCACGAAGCAATATATTCAAGCGAAAAGCATAAGTCAATAATTGAGACGTATATAAATATGTGCAAGGAATTTACTAAAGACGTAAGTAGTGCACAAAAATACCAAAACTTTCTTGACGTATTACAAACAATTTTAGAATACCACAACGGATATGGCACAGGAGTTAGAGAGAATAACTTCTACGACTGGCTAATGATAATACCGATAAACTTATCAGTCGCTACTAGCGGCTTTTTTGCTGGTCTAGAAACTAAAAGAAATGCGGCGGTGATTAGGGCTTATAAAGTGGTACTAGACCAAATGCTTCATGAAACAGTTGAACGTATAGATACAATAGAACCAACTAATGACTGATATATATATAGAAATATCAAAGTTGACAGATAAATTTAGGACAATGGCTTTTGGTATTACTACGGATGAAAACAAAATACATGAAGCGGTACAGGAGCTGATGTTATATTTTCTAAGCATGAATCCTCAAGTCTTAAAAGGTATTTACGAAAAAGACGGAATACTAGGAATCACTCGCTATGGAGCTGTTGCTTTAAGAAGAGCATTAACAAGTAAAAGAAGTAATTTTTTTTATAAGTATGAAAAGTATTATACGCATATTGATAGCTCTGTTTACAATCACACTACAACTAGTTCTGATGATTATTTTATTCCTAATAACTATCACTATAAAAACATATCTAATTTGCCGAATGAAGATATAGACCACGAACAATTAAACAAGCTAGAAAAAATAGATGTAGAATTGGATAAGTTAGACAGCTGGTATGACAGGGAATTATTTAAGCTATACTATTATGAAGGTAATACACTTGACAGTCTAGCTGCTAAGACTAAAATAAGCAGGAATAGTTTATTTACAACAATAGATAAAGTAAGAGAAATATTAAAAAAAGAATTAAATGAAATATTATAACCCAAATACACGTGATAGTTTTATAATGCAGTTCGGTTTCTCATATCCTAAATGGAAACCTAAAAAACAATATGCTGCAATTACTGTATTGCCATACCGCTTTAATAGATATGAACATAAATAAGTTTTTTGTACCAAATGAAATATATGAAGACAGGATGGCTATCTGTAAATCTTGTGTTTATTATTTTAAACCCACAGGAAACTGTAGGAGGTGTATGTGTTTCATGAAAATCAAAGCACGAATCGCACCTATGTCATGTCCACAGGGTTATTGGCAAAAGACAACTGAAATAGAGGTGCCAGATGATTTGCCTCAAGAAATAATAGATGAAATATTAGACATGTGGAAAGACTTAAAAACAGGTAAGGCAAAAAACGTAGCAGCAAAAAAACGAATGATTGAAACTTATAACACAATTTACAATACTAATTATTCTACAGGAACAAATTGTCGTTCTTGCCTATCCACTTGTTTTGATGGAATAAAAAAACTATATAAAAAATACAGCCAATGAAAAAACAAGATTACAAAAAAAACCCAGAACCAAATTATTACACAGGAACTAAGTATGGTTACTCAGCTAGAAATGTAGTTGAAGACTTTGAATTAAGTTACAATACAGGAACTGCGGTATCATATTTATTAAGAGCTGGTAAAAAAGAAGGAAACCCAGCAGAGCAAGATATTCAAAAAGCAATTAATCATTTACATTTTGAGCTAGACAAATTGTATAAGTCAAGTGATGTAAAGACAGGAGGGTTAGCACAATGACCTTATATAGTTGTGAATGCGGCAAGGAATCAAAAGAAATCTCTAAGGCTACTATTGTTTTAAGAGAAGGTAAGTGGGTATGTAAACAGGCTAAGTGTAGTTGTGGCAAATACATGGATAGTGAACCTGAAGAAGGCATACCGACTTTAAGACGAACAGAACCATCTTTAAGTAAGAATAGAGATAAGCTGTGGGAAGGAGCAAAAGAAAAATTAATTGGAGAAAGAGGGATAAATGAATCATTTGATTAGATGAAAACAAAACAAATAAGAATAGTAAAAGAGCCAAAGGTATTAGCAAAGAAAGTTATAGAATACTTTTATAATAATCCTAACGCAAACACATCAAAAGAATTGGAAGATGTCTTTAATGTATCACATAGAAGGATAAGAAATATAATGAGTGACCATTTAAAAGGTAAGTTAGAAAACAGTTTATCTAGAAGGTGTGCTAGATACTAATAAATAAAAAATATAAATTTCTATTATATACTATGAAACAACAAGTTACAATAAATAAAGTAAAAGGTAATCCTAACAATCCTAGAATTATTAAAAATGATAAATTTAAAAAGTTAGTAAAGTCAATACAGGAATTTCCTGAGATGTTAAAGCTAAGACCTATTGTAGTTGATGAAGATATGATAGTGCTAGGTGGCAATATGAGATTGAAAGCTAGTAAAGACGCAGGGCTTAAAGAAGTATGGATAGAAGTAGCTGAAGGATTAACTGAAGAACAAAAGAAAGAGTTTATAGTTAAAGACAATGTAGGATTTGGAGAATGGGAATGGGATATGTTAGCTAATGAATGGGATAGTGTTGAATTATCGGAATGGGGATTAGATGTATGGCAAAACGAGGATGATATTGAAACAATGGATGAATTTAGTTTGCCTGATGGAGATAAAGGTAACTTAGAACAGATAACATATACATTGAGCAGTGAGCAGAGTAATATAATAAAAGAAGCAATACAAGATATAAAAAAGACTGAAGAATATAAGTATATAGAAACTTACGGAAATGAAAATAGTAATGGGAATGCTTTGTATTTATTAATAAGTGAATGGAGAAAAACGAACAGCTAAAAGACATAAAAGTAAAGATTATAGATAGTAAAACTGCAAAAAGATATACTATTGAAAATCATTATATGAAAACCTTCCCAATACCGAAAGTTTGTTTTGGAGTTTTTTACAATAAACTATTGAGGGGGGTTGTTACATTTGGTCTTAGTCCAAGTACAGAACAAAAAGTAAAAAAGATAGTTCCTAAAATTAACGATAATGAATTTATAGAAATGCAAAGAATGAACCTATCAGATGTTTTAGGACATAATGCAGAAAGTTATGTGTTGGGAAAAATCTATAAACTATTCAAAGACAATACTAAAGTCAAACTCCTTATAACACACGCAGGAGGGTGTAAGAATGATTGCGGTATTGTTTATCAGGCGAGTAGTTGGTTGTATTTTGGCAAGGAGGTTTGCAATGACTTTTATCATACAGGTAAGGGTGAATACAAAAACATTATATCCCCAATGCGTTTTGGTAGAGTTCCAAGAGAAATAGTAAAACTAGGAAGTCAAAAAGTAGGAGAATATTTATTTGGTGCAGGTAACATAATCAACTCGTTTAGATATTTGTATGTTTATCCGCTAAATAAAGGAATAAGAAGTTATTTAGAAAAAAAATGTATAGATTATCCTAAAGATAGTCAGGTGTTTAGAAAAAATCAAGAATGGATAATAGGGGGTGACCAATAGGGGTTTTATGCAGTTCGAACCTGCACACCTCCACTAATAAAATGGGGAGAGCAAAAGAGATAATAGTTAAAGTATTAACAAGCAAGGTCGCTAATGCTTTTGTAAAGAAACAGCACTATTCAGGAAAGGTTGTACCTAATAGCACTTTGCATTTTGGTTGCTTTTTAGATAAACGATTGCACGGAGTAATGAGTTTTGGACCTAGCATAAATAAGAAAGGAACAATTAACTTAGTAGAAGGTACTTCTTGGAATGGATTTATAGAATTAAACAGAATGGCTTTTGATGAATTTTTACCTAAGTATAGTGAGAGCAGATGCATAAGTATTGCAATGAAGTTAATAAAGAAAAATGCACCCCACATAAAATGGGTGATTAGTTTTGCAGATGGAACACAATGTGGAGATGGAACAATATATAGAGCTAGTGGTTTTAAATTAGTAGGTATTGCAGAAAATACAGCTTTAAGAATAAACCCTGAAACTAAAAAACCAATGCACGTTATACAGGCGCACCATTTAAAAATGAGTAGTGAGTTTAGAAATTGGAAAGCTTATGAAGGTTATCAGTTAAAGTATATATATTTTATTGATAAGAATATGATAAGTAATTTAACTAAGCCAATTATTCCTTTTAGCGAAATAGATAAAATAGGCGCAGGTATGTATAAGGGAGAAAAAATAACTTTAAAAGAAAGACAAAATGCGTGATTAGCATATACAGTAATGCGTTGGCTATTCCAAGTCAAAGAAGGGGTGCAATTCTACCATCACGCTCTAATATAAAAAAAATGGAACAAAATAGAACACAAATCAACAAAGACAGAATACTCAAAGCGCTAGAGAGTTCACTAGGAGTAATAACAACTGCATTAAAGGCAACTGACTTAAGTAGAACAAACTTTTATAAGTGGCTAAAAGAAGATGAAGAATTTGCAGCTAAGGTTGAAGAAATAGAAAACATACAACAGGACTTTATTAAGTCAAAGTATTATGAATGTGTAAAGGATAAAGTGCCTTCAGTTGTAATACACGCTGCTAAGACTAGGTTAGGTTGGAATGAAACAAATAAAGTAGACCTAACATCAGGTAATGAAAAGATAAAAATAAACATTGACCTTAGAGATTAATCCTGAATTTACTAAGACACAAAAAGAGTGTTTGAACTACTTGTTTGATAACAAGACAAAAGAAGTTTTGTTTGGTGGTGCAGCAGGTGGTGGTAAGTCGTGGGTTGGTGTTAGCTACTTAATATTAATGGCTATTAAATATCCTAAGACTAGATACCTAATGGGAAGGTCAAAACTTGACGCCTTAAAAAAGACAACACTAAACACTTTTTTTGAAGTATGTACAGCTTGGAATCTAAAAGCTATTGAGGATTATACCTTTAATGGCTCAAGTAATGTAATAACCTTTTACAATGGTTCTGAGATAATACTTAAAGACTTGTTCTTATATCCAAGTGACAGGAACTTTGATAGTTTAGGTTCTTTAGAAATTACATCAGCATTTATAGATGAAGCAAACCAAATAACTGAGAAAGCAAAGAATGTAGTCGCTTCAAGACTTAGATATAAGTTAGATGAAAATGGGCTAATACCTAAAATGCTAATGACTTGCAACCCTGCTAAGAACTGGGTGTACTCTGAATATTATAGACCTGCAAAAGACAAAACAATTAAACCTTATAGAAAGTTTATACAATCTTTAGTAGGTGATAATACCTATATATCAAAGCATTATGAAAAGCAACTATTTGAATTGGATGAACTTAGCAAACAAAGACTCCTATATGGGAATTGGGAATATGATGTTAGTAATGATAGCTTAATTGAATATGATGCAATACTTAGTTTGTTTAATCAACAAGGAATAGATGGCAATAAATACATAACTTGTGATGTAGCTCGTTTTGGTAGTGATAAGACAGTTATTATGCTATGGCAAGGGTTACACCTTAAACATATAAGAACGTTGCTTAAATCGGCTGTAAATGACGTTGTAGATGAAATCAAGGTATTACAACAAGAGAATCAAGTTAATCTTAGAAACATTATAGTGGATGAAGATGGTGTGGGTGGTGGTGTTAAAGATTATTTAAGATGTCAAGGCTTTGTAAATAATGCAAGACCATTAAAAGCAGAAAACTATCAAAACTTAAAAACCCAATGTTACTATAAATTGGCTGACTTAATTAATAAAGGTCAGATAGGAATAAACTGTCAAGATGTAAATGTTAAGAATTATATTATAGAGGAATGCGAACAAGTAAGGACAAAAGACGCTGACAAAGATAATAAGCTACAGATAATACAAAAAGATACTGTGAAGGGAATACTAGGGCGTTCTCCTGATTATTCAGACGCATTAGCTATGAGAATGTTCTATGAAATAGATAGTAACTTTGGAAAATATTTTGTACAATAAAAAAGGGCTGCACAAAGCAAGCCCTAATTTACAAGTATAATGAAAACAAAAACGCGGCAAAGATATAAGAATAAAACGAACAGTAAACTAAATTATGAACTTTTCTATTATATATTAGATGAAGATTAAGATTAAGAAGCAAGGTAAACAAAAAGAATTTAAGTTAATCAGTAAGTGGGAAGACGTTACTCTAGAGAAATGGATTAAACTGATAGACTTTAAAAAAGGTACAAAGACTAAAGAAGCAGAAGAAACAATAGCTTTACTGTCTAATATTCCAAAGGATATTATAAATCAATTGGAATTAAAAGATGTCGTTTTAATAATGGCAAAAGTTGTAGAGTACCAAGACAAACAAAATAGTTCTTTAAAAAGAATAATTAAAATAGATGAAGAGGACTTTGGTTTTCACCCTGATTTGGAAGCTATCACTCTTGGGGAGTTTGCAGATTTAGAGCAGTTTATAAAATTAGGAATTGAAAAACATTTGCCTGAAATTATGGCAATTTTATATAGACCAATAGTAGATAGAGAAGGAAAGTTGTATGCTATTGAACCGTATAGTGGAAACATAAAACTGAGGGCGGAAAAAATGAAAAAGATGTCAGCAGAACAAGTGCAAAGTGCACTGGTTTTTTTTTATCTTTTAGGCAACGTATTCTTAATGATTACAGAATCATTTTTAGCGGAACGCCTGAAGGAAATGCAGAAGCAATAGCTTCAGAATCTTTTGCAGAAAAATGGGGATGGTTTGGAGTATTTTATAGATTATGTAATGCAGATATTTCAAAATTGGAACAAATAACAAAGCTTAATCTTTTAGAAGCATTTACATGGTTAAGTTATGAAACAGATTTAGACACACAAAACAAAGTAAAATATGCCAGTAAGCAATAAGACGTACAACAATGTAATTAATACCTTATGTAGACTAGGTGAATATCATGATCAAATTTCTACTGTTTCAGTAGGCGATATATTCGACATCAATTTAGAAAAGATGGAAAAACTACCTTTGCTACATATCAATCCAGTAAATGTAACAACAGGAGACAGCGAATTGGTATATAGCTTTCAAATATTTATTTGTGATTTAGTTTCTGAAAAGAATGATTGGCAAACAAAACAACATTCTGAATTAACTAAATTAATAAACACAAAAACAAATGAACAAGAGGTATGGAACCAGACGCTACAAATATGCACTGACTTCATAAGCATGTTAAGACATAGTGAGCGACAGTCTTTGCAAGGAACCAATGATATAAACGCACCTATCTATTTCACACAAGACCAATTTACAATAGAGCCATTCTCAGAAAGATTTGATAACCTTTTATGCGGTTGGGTTTTTACAATAGGAATTAAAGTGATGAATGACTTTGACGCTTGTACTATTCCAGTAACAAATTTAGGAGCAGGGTATTAATGCTAGAAAGATTAAAAAAATATAATACAATTAAATTATGGAAAATAGAGATAACAATATTGCCTCCAAAAATAACAATAAAGCTATGAACTATAATGATGTATTAGAAAAACTAGAAGACATTAGCATTAAGCTAGAAACATATAATGACTACCCACAAAGTGCAACCAACAATGCAAAAAGAGCAAGAAAATGGAAAGAAGAAAATGGTAGTGATTGCGGTACAAGAGTAGGCTGGACAAGGTCAGCACAATTAGCAGACAGAAAGAAAATATCAAGAGATACAATAGCACGTATGGCTTCATTTAAAAGACACCAACAACACAAAGATGTGCCTTACTCTGAAGGGTGTGGCGGATTAATGTGGGATGCTTGGGGTGGTACAAGTGGGGTAGAATGGGCAATAAATAAATTAAAACAAATAGACAAAAAATAAAAATTATGGCAGATTTAGTAACAACAATTAGTGAGGCTGTAACCTTAAATGGTTCATTAAGGGGTTCAACAAATTCATTAACAACAACAGGAATAGTAGATGTATTTGAAAGAATACTAACATGTACTCATTCAGTAGTAACAACAGTAGCAGTATTTAATTCAACGCCTCATGGAGCTGACGGTGCTTTAGATGTTGAGAATTGTAAATACTTTAGAATTAGCAATTTAAGTAGTGACCAAGATATGAAAGTTGCTTTTGTAACTGCTAACACTAACTATCAAGTAACGGTAAGAGCAGGAGGTTCACATGTATTATTTCAAGCAGAAGAGGTAATGATAGGTGAAACTGATGCGAGTCCTGCTTTTCCTACATTAGAAGATTTGGTTACTGTTGAAGTAAAACCAGCAGCAACAACTGATGTTCAAGTAGAATTATTTGCTGGGCTTGTATAATGGATAATAAGAACCTTGAAAGGTATTTAGACAGCTTTGGTAAGTATGTAGTTAAACAGGCTAGAACTAACCTTAGTAAAAAAAAGAAAAATGTAAGCAAAGAGCTTTACAATTCTATTAAGTTTAAGGTATTTAGTAAAAGCGGTGACCTGTCTATAAAATTTTACATGGCTGATTATGGGGCTTTTATAGATAAAGGGGTTTCAGGTAATAAGAAAAAACAAAGTTACACCAATTGGGAAGGGAAGACAATTTCCAGTCCTTTTAAATATGGGTCAAAGCAACCCCCTAGTAGTATTATAGAAAAATGGATAAAAAAAAGAGGGATTAAAGGGAGGGTTGATAAAAACTGGAAAAGTGCAGGGAATAGAGGAGGACAATTTATTACAAATAAATCATTAGCTTTTTTAATAGCTAGATCAATTAAATTAAAAGGAATTAAAGGCACAAGTTTCTTTCAAAGACCTTTACAACTTGGCTTAGAAAATTTAGGACAAGATTTTTTACAAGCATTGAGAGAAGATATAACAGAAGGATTAACACAAGTAAATAAAAAATAAATGGCAAATTCAATAATAGAACAACACCCACCAGCACAAATATACCAGATATTAGCAGTAGGTCAGGAAATAATATTTGCGGTGTCTAATAAAACAGCAGTAGCAAATGAAGTGAATGTTAAGTTTGTGGCTAAGGTTCATGTCAGTGAAAATACCTATCCAAATTTAAACACAACCAATGACCTAGTAGGCACTTTTAAAACAACACCAAACAATGCAGGTGTAGGTATTTATAACTTCAGTAATATTATAGAAAATTATGTATCAGCAGATAATCTGGCTTCTCCTGGTAGCTCTTATAAAGGAACGGTAACAACTGCTACTACTTTCAGACCACCTTTACAATTGATTGATAAATATTCTTTAAATGATAACATTGTAAGATACATGGCTATTGAATTTGCTGTAGAATATAAAGGGGCTTCTGATGTTTCTGGTAATTCTGATCCAAACACAATACAAATACAGGCAGGTACTGAGCAGAATTCTAGAGTTTATGTTTTATTTAATGGGTATATAAAAGAAACTGATATACTAACAACAGGAACAGGAGGTGGAATTAATAGATTAAATTTTGCTTTTGATATGTCGCCTTTTATTTTGAGAGGAGCTTCTACTACAAAGAAATACCTTACTAATATGCCTGAAGATCAATTTGCGAATATAAATGATTATGGTACTATTTCATTCTGGGATGATTCAGGTGACCCAGTAGCAAGGTTTACATTTGCATATTATAGCAGTACAGGTTCTTATTTAGGGATAGACTTAGTGCAACAAACTTCAGCAAATGGTGGCTATGATAGTTATGATATTAGTGCAAAAAAACAATTAAAACATATCGGATGTTTTCCTGGCAACTTACAGAATTGGGCTAGTACATTTAAAACTTTAGTTGCAAATGGAACGATACAAGGTGGTTATTATTTTGTGACTGCTGTTGACCTAAGCGCAGACCAAATGAACCGAACCTGTAAGATTAATTTGAATTGTCCTGACATAAAAGGGTATGAATCAATTAGGCTGTGCTGGTTAAACCAATGGGGGTGCTGGGATTATTATACATTTACTAAGAAGTCAACAAAAACATTATCTACTAAAGGTATTACTTATGACCAACTTGGTGGAACGTGGAATGAAAGCTATTATAGACCAGACAGTTTTAAAGGGGGTAAAAAAACTTTTAGAGTAAATACAACTGAAAAAATAAAAATTAATACAGATTTTGTAACTGAAGAGTATAATACAATTTTTGAAGAACTGATTAATAGTCCTGAAATTTATATACTAGATGGCTACCAAACAGATGCATCAGATTCTGCTTTGAATCAATATGTAAAACCAGTACGAATAACAACCTCTAGCTTTACAAGAAAGACAGTAGCAAATGATAAGCTAATACAATATTCATTTGATATAGAAAAAAGTAAAACACTAAGAACTCAATCAGTATAATGAATAACGTACAACTTATAATATTTCCGCAATTTTTTAATGGACAGTTCAATGAAATATCCACTAACCCAAATGAATTTGTAGTTGATGGTAATAATTTCAACAGTCTAAATGCTTCAGAATCTTATGATGTGAACTTAGCAGCAGACCCTGTTAATACCACCATATCTAATGCGCTTGTCAATTTAAACCCTAATATACCAAATACATGGTACAGGTACAGAAGTGTAGTTGGAGCAACACCCACTTTACCAACACAGTCATCAGGGGCAATAACATTATATGGGGCAGCCTCAACTGTGGTTTCAGGTGTTTATCAAGAGCTAACAAATTTAGTGGCTGGTCAAGAGTATAGGGTAAGTATATTGACAAACAATGCTAGTGCATCAGGATTTTTATATATAAATACTTATAATATAATAGGAACTTCTGTAATATTGAAATCAAATGCTTCACTTTCTACAGCTTCAGCAGGAAAGAAAACTACTGTATTTACGGCTGCTTCTAGCTCAGAAATATTAGTAATTTCTTACAGGGATGGAAGCTCAACAAATTTAGCAATTGCAGATATATCTGTAACACCGAAAGCAATCTCTCCAACTGCTACAACAAATATTATAGCAAGTGGAGAGGTAATATGTGACCTTTACGAAGATGAAGATATACCCCTAACTTTAAGTGTAGATAATTTTAAAAATGTAGCTGAAAAAGTACAATCTTATTCAAAGGCTTTTAAACTACCAGCAACAAAAAAGAACAACAAAATATTTGATAATATCTTTGAAGTAACAAGAACCGCTGACGGCTTGGTTTTTAATGCTTATGTCAAAACACAATGCAAATTAAAACAAGATGGCTTTCTTTTATTTGAAGGGTATTTAAGGCTTATAGAGATACAAGACAAACAAGGAGAAATCAGTTACAATGTAAACCTATATTCTGAAGTAATTGCTTTTGCTGATGTTTTAAAAGAGAAAAAATTTAGTGATTTAGATTTTAGCGAATTAAACCATGTGTACAATTTTGATAATATTAAAGCAAGTTGGCAGTCTGCTGGTGGATTAGGTTTAGTTTTAGACACCCCTTTGCCTACTGGTACTTATGCTGGAACTGCTGGAGCTTCTGTGACTACTGTTTTAAAATATCCTTTTTGCAATTGGGAAAACTCAATAACAATAGCCAATGGAATACAACCTAGCTTACCAAATTTAGAAAGTGCTTTTAGACCTTTTATAAATATAAAGTATTGTTTGGATAGAATTTTTGAAACTACACCTTTTACTTACACAAGTAATTTCTTTTCTAGCAATCCTGATTTTCAAAAATTATTTATGGATTTTAATTGGGGATCAGAAGTCAATCCACAATTAGCACAAGGTGCGGCAAGGATAGGAAAAACTTTTCCTGCTGATACTGCTTTATATGCCACTACGTCTTATACTACTTTCAAGTTAAATGAACTCATTCCAGCTGTACGTAGTGAGTTTGGGTTTGATGCTGCAACTGGAATATTTACTGTACCTGCTAATCAGGAAAATTCTACATATATGATTAATTATAATTGTAGAGTAATTGCTAAAAAAGATGCAACTGTTGAATTTAAATGGGTTGTTAATGCAGGAACAGCAACAGAAGCTACATATAATTACGAAACAGCTACATTAGAAGGCTCTGCTGTTGCGAGTTTAGGGATTGATAAATCTTGTAGTCCTACTGATTGCCTTGCTTATGTTGATGTGAGACAAGGGGGGTATTATCCAGGAGCAGTACCAACTGTCACTATAGAAGCCAATACACTACCTGCCACGCCAACTACCTTAACTGCAACAGTAGTTGGAAATGAAGTAACTGCTGTAGCAATATCAGGTGACACGCATGGTTATGAGTTAATGGACAATCATACAGTTTTATTTAATGGAATAAACCCTAGATACGACTATCAAGGTATATTAAATAGTGCATTTGGGGGTATAACTTTACAGCCAGGAGATACACTGCAATTACAATGGAAAGCAAGTGCAGCTGATTCTATAAGACAAGATGACACTATAAATTATTGGAAAGATTCTAACTTTTCTATAAAAAGAGATATTGCATGGGTTCCAATGACATCTAGTATTTTAAACTGTCAAATTAGTGTTCTAGCTATGACAGATGATATTTTGTTACAAACATTGAGGGGGGATTTAGGTCAATGGGATTTTATAAAAGGTCTTATGACTATGTTTAATCTAGTGAGTTTGCCTGATAAGAATAACCCTAACAATATTTTAATAGAACCCTATGCAGATGTATTTATAAAAGAAACAAATAGTGGAAGTCTAGGTGATATGACAATAGCTTCAAGAAGCATAGCTCATGACTGGACAGAGAAAATAGATGTAGCAGAAATAAAACTTAAACCCCTAACAGATTTAAACAAAACGACTATTTTTAAATATGCTGAAGATGGTGAAGATGCTGCTTTTGAGATTTACAAAAATGCAGTACAGAACCATTTATATGGGAGTAAAGTTTATGATGCATCAGGGTTTACGGTATTACAAGGAGTAGATGAAATTGTTGCAGAACCATTTGCAGCCACAATAGTTAAGCCAATTATCCCTAATTGGGGTTCGCTGTTAATTCCTGCAATTTATGGTATGGATGATGACAACGTGCCTTCAGGCATTGATAATGCACCTAGAATCTTATATGATTGTGGTGTTAAAACTTTATCAGGATACACTTATATTGTGCCATATCAAAATGGCGTTGGAGGTAGCACTCAATCAATTTTTTTACAATTTAGTCATTTAACACAAAGCAACCCTACTGATGCAACAACAGTAGATTTTAATTTTGGAGAGTGTCAATTAATACCACCTACTGGAAACGCAGTATCAAGCAATTTGTTTAATACTTATTGGCTTCCTTATTATTCTCAATTGTATAATTCTGACACTAGAACAATGACTTTAAAAGTTGATTTAAGGGCTTCAGATATTAATACTTTTGATTTTGCAGACACCGTATTCATTAAAAACAGAGAATACAGAGTTAACAAAATAGACTACAAACCTAACGACTTATCAATTGTTGAATTTATACTAATCCCATAATGCCAGATAATATACCAAATATACCATACATGCAAGGCTACGATATAAAGCCTTATTTCGTTAATAGCTTAGGCGTTGTTATTTTTACGGATGGGATTGATTATATTGCAAAAGAAGGCAACACAGGACTGCCTAGACAAATTACCCCTAATCAAGAACAATGTGAAGCGTATGGATATACTTATGATACTGAATCAGGAACTTGCACCGCTTTTACTCCTAGTACAAATTTAATTGAAGCCTTTGAAAATATAAATAATACTCTTGAAGGTGTTGGTAATGTAACTGAAAGCGGAACAAATAGGTCTTATATTATGGGGGAATATAATACAATTAAAACTAGAGGCTTTAACAATATTATTGTAGGGAATAACAATGAGATAACAGATTCAATAAGTAATACTGCTGTATTTGGAACGTTGGCTCAAGCGACAGCAAGTAACTCAATAGTCTTAGGGGGTAATGCGGCAGGGGATAATTTAGCTGAAAGACAAAATATACAATTAATGTATGGATTGCAAACAACTGCTGGAACTGCAACAGATTCTTTTTTGAATAACACTACAGACAGTTTCTTTGTGGTGCCTGATAATACTATTATATTTTTTCATGCTTACGTTGTGGCTGTTAGAGTTGGCGGTACTTATGGAACTGGTGCGGTTGGTGATTATGGAAGTTGGGTCGAAAGGGGTGTGGTTATAAATAAGTCAGGCACTTTAAGTGTGCAAAGAGAAAGAGATACAATTAAAACATCAGGAACAACAACAGGCTGGATACCAACAGCAGATGTTTCAGGAACTAATTTTAGAATGAAAGTAAAAGGCAGGAATAATGTAACGATTGAATGGAATAGCAATATTTCAATAACACAAATAAAAACAGGAGTAACACTATAATATAAAAGATATGGCAAAAGAAGAAACATTATATTTGAATGTAGACAGTAATGTAGGGGAGGTAACCAAAGATGTAGAAAAGTTAGATGGAGCAACTAAAAAAGCAAGTGGCGGTTTTAAAGGAATTGGTACAGCTGTTAAAGGTGTTGGTGTGGCATTAAAAGCAGCAGGGATAGGTGTTATAGTGGCAATATTTGCTAAGCTATTTCAATTGTTTAGCCAGAACCAAAAAGTCTTAGACGCTTTTAGCATAGCAAACAAAGCTATTAGTATTGCATTTAGGGATATGTTCAAATTGTTATCTGATAATGTAGGAAAGGTAACTGGCTGGTTTAAAGACTTATTTGAAGACCCAAAACAAAAACTAGTAGACTTTGGAGATGCTATTAAGGAAAATTTAATAGAAAGATTCAATAGCTTCTTAGAGACAATTGGTTTTCTAGGTCAAGCACTTAAACATTTAATGGCTGGTGAATTTGATAAAGCTAAAGATGCCGCACTACAAGCAGGTAGTGAAATGATAGATGTTTGGACTGGGGTGGATAATACGGTAGGTAAAATGACAGAAGTAATAGTTGAGGGGACAGGCAAATTAATAAAGTATGGAGAAACAGTAATAGAGACTGCTACTGAGATGACCGAGCTGGACAAAGCAGCAGGAAGGGCGACAGTAACATTTGCCAAACAAAATGCACAATTTTTAAAAGACGCTGAAGACCAAAGAAAAATAAGAGATGATGTAAATAAAACTTTTGCCGAAAGAATTACAGCCAATGAAAAATTAGGGCAAATATTATTAGACCAAGAAGCAGCTCAATTGAAACAGTTAAAGACAGTACAATCTCAAGCTCAAGCCCAATTCGATTTAACAGGGCTGGAGGCTGATTACCTACTCTTACAAGAGGCAAAAGTCGCTATCATTGAAAATGAGGAAGCAGTAAGGGCTCAGGCTTCAGAACAACTTACAAATCAAGTGGCTTTAGAAAATGAACTAGCTGAAGCTATAAGGCAAGTAAATGTTGAAAGCCTTAGTGGTATGGAAAGAGAACTAGAAGAGTTAAAAAATAGCTATGATGCTAAAATAGATTTGGCAAGAAAAGCAGGTATGGATGACGCTGCTATTACAGAGCAATACGAAAAAGATAAAGATGCAATTCGTGGAAAGTATAGTAAAAAAGCGAAGAAATGGAGTGAGATGTCTAGCGAACAACAGTTAGGTATTGCTTCTTCAACAGCAGGTGATTTAGCTACTATTTTAGGTGAAGAAACAGCAGCAGGAAAAGCAGCCGCAATAGTACAAGCAACTATTGATACCTACGCTTCAGCACAAGCTGCTTATAAGTCTTTAGCAGGTATTCCAGTAGTAGGTCCTGCGCTTGGGGGTATAGCAGCAGCGGCAGCTATCGCAGGTGGTATTAAAAATATTGCTGCAATTAAAAGTGCTAGTGAAAGCGGAGCCGCAGGAGGAGGGGGAGGGGCACCATCTGCATCTGCACAACCCCCAGCACCACAAATGATGTCAGGGGCTTTTGATCTGAGTGGTGGTGTTGCGCCAGAACCAGTCAAGGCATTTGTTGTTACAGATGAAATGACTAACAGTCAAAACCAATTAGCCAACATAAGAAGAAGAAGCACAATTTAAAAACCAAATAAATACTAATTTAATCTATTATATACTATGCCTTGCGAACAATGTGAAAACGGAAAATATAAATGGGGGAAGACAGGAAGCTGTGAATATGACTCAGTAGCAGAATGTGAAGAAGCCAATAAAGACTATTACGAAAAGACAACTGAAATAAGAGAGTTGTTAATTGATGATGATAGCCAAGAATTAGCAATTGATGCTATTAGCTTAGTATCAGCACCAGCTATTGAACAGGACTTTGTGTACTTTGGAAAAGAAAAGAATAACTTGACTTTTGCTAAAGTAGATGAAGAAAAAAGAATGTTAATCAGTCCAGCTTTAATACCAAACAAACAAATTTTTAGATACGACCCAAATACAGACTCAGAATACTATGTTTATTTCAGTCCTGAAACAGTTAGAAAGGCTAGTGAACTGTATTTAAAACATAACAATCACCATAAAGCTACTTACGAACACCAAGACAGGGTAAGCGGTGTGCTTACAGTTGAAAGCTGGATAAAAGAAGGCGACATGGATAAGTCTAAATTATACGGCTTTGACTTACCTGACGGAACATGGTTTGTTAAGATGAAAATAACTAATGATGAGCTGTGGCAAAAGGTAAAAGAAGGAGAGCTGAAAGGCTTGAGTATAGAAGGTTACTTTACTGATAAAATGTCTAAGCTATCAGAGAAAACACCAACAGATGAGGAAATACTCTCAGCTTTAAATGAGATAATAAACGAAAACCAAATAAAATAATAATCATTCTATTATATTATAGAACCTAAAAAAAACACTATGGATTTAAAAGAACAAATATTAGTAGCTCTCGGTCTTGATAAAAAAGCCGAAGAAGTGAAATTCGCTTGGCAGTCAAAGTCTGAAGACGGCACAATCTTTGTATCAACTGCTGAAGAGCTAGAAGCTGGGGTTGATATCTCAGTATTAACAGAAGATGGAACGACTATCTTATTACCTGTCGGAACGTATAAGACTGATACTGGTGTGTCATTCAGAGTAGACACTGAAGGTATTGTTGCTGAAGTTATCGAGTCAGAAACGGAAGAGGACGAAGAAGTTGATGCTGGTACAGAAAAAGAAGAGTACAAAGAAATGGCAGAGGCAGTAGAATTTGCTTTCCCAGAATCAGATGCTGAAAAAGCAGATTGGGCAAAGTCTTACGAAGAAATGAAAGACAAAGTTGATAATTTAATGGATGCAGTTGCTGATATTAAAGAAAGATTAGGTGAAGAAATGTCAGAAGAACTTTCAGAAGAAACTCCTGAAGAAACTACTGAAGAGCCTTCTACAAATCCTAAGTCAATAAAAACTACTGAAGTAGTAGAATTTTCAGCAGAAGAGGTAGAACTAATAAAAGAAGAAAACAAAAGGTTGAAAGATGAGTTAGCTAAGTCACCTGCTGATTCACCAATTAACACAAACAAATTCAGCTCAGATAAAATTAGTTTATCAAAAGCAGATTATAAAAAACTTTCAAAAAGAGAACAATTTATTTATAACTTAAACAACTAAAAAAAATGGCATTAGCAACGACTAGCAATTATGCAGGGAAAGCAGCAGGATTTTACATCTCAGCTGCATTACGTCAAGCAAACTCTATGGAGTTCTTGACAATGATAGAAAATATCAAATTTAAGAGTAACATTCAGAAAATGGCAGGAGCAAGTATGATAAAGGACGCTACTTGTAACTTTGATGAAGCAGGTACTTTAACAATGACGGAAGCGGTTCTTACACCTAAGAATTTACAAATCAATACAGACCTTTGTAAGTCTACATTACTAGATTCATGGGAGGCTTTACAAATGAGAGCAGGAGCAGGCGCACCACCTCCAGCATCTTTTGATGATTATGTAGTTTCTTACTTAGGAGAGATTATCGCAAACGGAACAGAAGCATCAATATGGACAGGAAATGACGGTACACCAGGAGAGTTTACAGGTTTTGTAGGCGGTGGTGTTGGACACTTAGTATTAGACGGAACAGTAGTAGATGTTGCTAAAACAGGTGCAACGTTTGACACTTCAAATATTATAACAAACTTAACAGATACTGTTGCTGCAGTACCAACAGCAGTTTACACAAAAGATGATTTATATATTTATATGAGTCCAAAGTCTTACAGATTATACATTGCAAAAATATCTGAACTAGGGTATGTAAATGCGTACTCAATGAACGGAGATTACGATGCAGTATTTGAAGGAATCAAAATTGCAGTTTGCAACGGAATGAAAGACAATGTATTAGTAGCGGCAGAAAAGTCTAACTTGTTCTTTGGAACAGACTTGCTTTCAGATCAAACTAGAATATCAATGCTTGACATGGCTAACTTAGACGGCTCAGATAATATGAGAGTAGTAGCTAGATATTCAGGAGGTACTCAAGTAGGTATTGGTGCTGACGTAGTTCTTACATCATAATTAACTTAACTAAGAGAAGCAGGGGTGTAAAAGCCCTTGCTCCTTTAACCTTTAAAAAAATAAAATATCATGGCATGTACAGCTTTAACAAAAGGTAGAGGACTTGACTGCAATAGAATATCAGGCGGAGTAAAAAAAATATTTTTCTCAGTATTTGATGAAAATGTATCTTATACTTATGATGCAACACATCCTTTAGAAATTGACGCAATTGATTGGAATAGTACTACTATATTTGAATACGTAATGCCGCTTGGAGTGGCTAGTATAACAGATACAATTACAGGTAGTCGTGAGAACGGAACTATTTTTTATACCCCAACAGTTAACATAATGCTTAACAAACTTACCAAAGAAGACCAGAACGAAATAAAGCTCTTAGGTAAAAGTAAAGTAAGAATTTTTGCTCAATTAAACCAACAACTAGCAAATGGACACGATGTCTTTATTGCTTTAGGAATGGCAAATGGAATGGAATTAAATGCAGGTACTATGGATAGTGGTGCAGCGTTTGGTGACCGTAATGGTTACACTCTTACCTTCGATGGCTTAGAGGCTTTACCTTTTGCATTTCTTGAGGATTACACTACAAACCCTTGGGATCAAAGTGGGTTTATTGGTGAGGCAGGAACTTTCCCAACAACTTCTTAATCTTATTAGTAGTTTTCATATATTTCTTAGAGGAGAGAGGCTTAGTCCTCTCTTTTCTTTCTTATTGGTAAAGGTGTTTGCGTTTAATCGTGTATAGGTTTTTAATCTAGCGTTTACCATTAGATTGAGGGGGCTTCGGCTCCCTTTTTCTTAACAAGGCAAATAAAAAGACAGCTTTTCTATTATATATTAGACGAAGGAATTATGATACAAGCAATTACTGAAACCAATATTGGAACCGCCATACAAACAGAAGATAATCGTATTAATACTGCTGTTGCTTCTACACAAATAAGACACTTGTTTAAGTTTACTAATGACATGGACAAATCAGTAGTATATTCTTATGGAGCCACAGAAACGATTTACAATAGGTATACAAAATTTACATTTCTTTATAATGCAACCCCTAATATTTATGAGGGGAAAATTAAATTTTTACCTGCTGGATATTGGAAGTATGAAGTGTATGAGGTCAGTTGGGTGGGAACAGTCACGGTTGCAGTAAACGAAGCACCAGCAACTGAAACAGATGTATTAACCCCTCCAGCAGCAGACAAAGGAATAGTACAAGGCTTAGTAACTAAAGGGAAAATGTATGTAGCTGAAAAAGACGGAACACAACAAGTACAATACACACAAAGACAAGAACCAGCAGGAACAAATTATATCTATTACGGACAATAAAAAATTATGAAAGATAACATTATCAACATCAATTTAGAAACGAGTACAGCCCCAATGGTAAAAGAAGTAAGAGGTAGGGAATGGATTGAATATGGCACAGATGACTGGGCTAACCTATACCCACAGTTTCTAATTGACTTATATTACTCTAGCTCAATTTCAGCAGCTATTATAAACGCAACAGCAGAGATGGTTGCAGGTGAAGATTTAATTATTGAAGACGAAGATGATAGGGATTTAGATGCTAGAATCAAGCTGCAAAACTTTATGAATAGAGCTAATGGTAATGAAAGTCTACATGAAGTAATTAAGAAAATATCTTTTGATTTTAAATTACAAGGTGCGTTTGCTTTAAATATCGTTTGGT
>VTLG01005994.1_pt1 | contig 28253 bp, 25 predicted proteins | sample 4694571 | NCBI WGS metagenome assembly VTLG01 (sample SAMN12604809, study PRJNA352737) | marine metagenome | biome: ENVO:00000447; feature: ENVO:00000209|ENVO:00000569|ENVO:01000036; material: ENVO:00002151; isolation source: viral sequences binned using virsorter ...
TAAACGAAATGTCAGCAAAATCTAAAAAGATTATCAACAAACTAAACAAAAAAGAAAAAGAAATGTTTATGGATATGATTGACATAATGGGATTTGACCAGGTAATGGCAGATTATAAAAAAGATAAGAAAGCATTTAAACAAGCATTAAAAGATATGAGTGAATCAGTAATCAATGAAGCATCACTAAGTAGAGTTTCAAATGGTGCAGAATTTTCAAAAAAGTTCTTACAAGGATTAGAATTAGTTATTAAACAAGCACAAAACTTAAAAGGTCAATTAGCAAAACACCCAATCAAAAGAGATATAAATAAATTAAAAGCAGTTCAAACTCTTTATAAAAAATTCATACAACCAGATATGGATAAACACACAAATAGTTTACAAGCACCAGATTTAACAAGTATTAAAAAATCATTATCAGACGGAAAGTTTGCAAATGTATTAGAATATAATTTAAAAACATCTATTGAACAAAGTGGTTTTCGTGGTAATTCATTTTACTTTTTAGAAGATAAAACTTATAAACTTAGAGAAAGAATTGAAGGCGTATTGATGGATTTAGCTAGAAAAATAGATAAAGCTCAATTAGAATCTATAAAGGTAGATATCGGTTCGGGTAATGTTTCAGCAGTCCAAAAGGGTGATGATAGAAGAAAGAAAATAGCAACTTCTGGTGGAGAGTCAGAAATCGTTAAAGAGGACGGACATACAGATGTCGCATCATCAAAAAGAAAAGTAATGATTATGGTTGATGATAGTAATAAATTACTAAACAAATTAAACGGAATGAACAAAGAAGATTCATTACCAAGTTGGTGGTCAGATAAAATAACTTTATCACAGAATTATTTACAAAAAGCAACCAATTATTTATTAAATCCAGTTGAAGAAGCAATTGATTATAAAAAAAATACACCAAAGTCTTTAAAGAAAAGTAATTTCAAAAGTTTAGATATACTTGTTCCAAAAGGTAGAGTTTCTTTTGTAATGAAAGCATTAAAAAAAGAAGTTCCAAGAATTAAGATAAGTCACGAAGAAGTTGATTCTTTTACAAAAGACGGATTAATTGTAAGTAATTTCAAGAAAGATGATATAAATAAAATTATGACAATTGCTGACCACGCAGGTAGTTTATTTGAAGCTGGTGGAGTAGAAAAGATTATGAAAATGGCAGATGATTATTCATACGGAAAACTTGCAGGTAAAACCGTTGATGTAATGACAGCGAAATTATTTCAAGCAGCATATAACAAAGCATCACAATCAGCAAAAGATAAAGTTGACAAGATGAACGAAAAACAATTATATATATTTATGATGAACTTATGGAAAAGGTTCGGTAAACAAGTTAGGTTAGGAAGTTAAAATGGATAAAAAAACAATAATGAAAATGAATGATACTTGGAAAGACTTTCGTTTACAAGAATCACTAAAAATATTTCAAAAAGGAGCACAACACGGATTCGATTTAACAGATTTTAAACCAGGTGGATTTAAAAGATTTTTAAAAGCATTGGGAATTCCAATGGTAGCAAAAGGTTCATCAACAGGAGCAAGTTGGTCTAAAGGAATGGGTTTCTTTTGGAGAAACAAAGATATTATTATCATCACAAATAATAATCCAATAACAGGCCAATATTACGAACCAAGTAGAAGAAGTCCAGAAAAGAATTACGCATCATATGTGGGAATTGAAACAAAAGACCCAAAAGATATGGCTAGAGTGGTTAAATTATTTAAACAAAATACTTCCTATCGTAAAGGTGAATCAAAAGGAAGAAGGGACTTTATATAATGATTAAGATTAAAAACATCATAAAAGAACATAAAATCATAATGACTGAATCATTTAAAGCAGGTAAACTTCGTGTATTAGCAAACAATTGGAGTGGAAATGACGCTGACTTTTGGTCATATGGAGCAAAACTCGGTATCGAGTGGAACAAAATCACAGACAAAGAAATTGAAACCAATACTAAACCAAAGAAAAGAGGTATAGAGATTGCTTATGTAGATAAAGATGTAAGAGTGCCAGTTAAAGGTAGAAAGACTTGGTATAGTAGTGATTACTTTACTATTAGTAAATTTACAGCAGTTACCGTATTGAAAGACGGAAAACCACTTTGGTATACAAAAAGTTGGAAACCATTAACCAATGTAATGACAGCAACAGGTAAAAAAGTTAGTGGTGGTCGTTATGGTAGTGATAGAAGTAATGTGCCAGATGTAGACGCAGGTTCAAGAAGTTATTCAAGAGATAAACAATTTGGTATGAACGAAATCGGATACCAATCATTATCAGGTATAATGCAAATACCAGGAATAAAATTTCATCATATCAATTTAGATGAAGACCAACCTTATATGGGCGCAGGTATCAAACGACAAATGAGACAAGCAGCTCAATTCGGAGCAGCAAAGTTCACAACTAATGATGAATTCAAAAGACTTAATGACCAATATTTTAACGATTTGTTAAAACAAAGAATTAATGACCCTAAAAAATTAGACAAAAAAGTTAAACAAGCAGCTAATTTTTGTCAATCAATTATTGATGTAGCACTTGGTGGTAAAAAAGCAAGTGGTAAAGTTAAAAGTTTTATTGATAAATATCAATCAGGTAGAACCGCAAAGACAGGTGAATCAGAAGCATATCAGTTAGCAGCAACCGTAGGTTCACAACTAAATAGTTTGTATCGATATTATGGATATTACTTAGGTTCAATTCAAAAAGAAAAAGAAGATAAAATTAAATATGGAACAACAGACTTTGCAAGAAGTGATACTGAATCATATGCAAAAGATGTTCAAGACCAATACAACACAATTATGCAAATGAGATTTAGATAATGATTAAATTAAAAAAAATATTATTAAAAGAAGAAATGAGTCCACGAGATAAACGAGAGTTTGAAGCAGCAGCTCGTGGTGTTGAAACAAATATTTCTTACATTAGTCAAGAAGCTAATAGACTTGTTAAAATACTAAACAAAGTAGGTTTAAGAAAGTCAGCAGGAGAAATTAATAAATCTTTTAAAAAACATATATTAGAATTCCAAAAAGATGTAAACAACATTACTCAACAACATTTACAAGAAGCATTTCCACCTTCAAGTTTGGGAAGTTCAACTTACTCAAACAAAGAAGCTATGAAATTTTCAATAGACGCTGTAAATAAAGCAGGAAAAGAAATAGGTAAAGCACAAAAAAGAGTTGTGGATATATTTACATCAGATATGAAAAGTGGTAAATACGACAGGATAGATTTATCAAGAAGTATTTATAAAGGTAACATTAGAGACACAAGTTTCTCTAAAAGAGAAGTATTGAAAACTTTATTCTATGATTTAAAAGATAGGTTTACTCAATACGGAAGAAGAAAAAAATAAGTTTAGTATATTTATATACAAGGAGAAAACAAAAATGGCAAAATTAAAAAAACTCGTTAAAGAAAACTTCTCATTAGTCGGTGGGGTGGTTTCAACACCAGCGATAAACACTGGATATAGTTCTTTATCTAAAATAGTTAAAGAAAAATATGGTGAACAATCACAAAAGATTTCATCTAAACAAGTGGCAGAATCGTTAAAAAACTATAATAAGTTAGGTGAAACATTATATCAACAACAATCATTAAAGAATACTGCAAAATCTCTATCACAGATAGCAGAAATGGCAGCAACTCACACCGTTCAAGAAACAGAGGATTGGTTTGATAAAGTTACGGTAACTCGTAATATGAAAGAATTGACTAATCATTCAAAACAATTTTCAAAGATTGCAGAAGAAGCATCATCAGTTCAACAAAGATTATCAGCACTATATGAAGATATGGGTGTTATTTTAAATCGTTATTATGATATTCCAGAAACTCATATCGTAGGACACGACGACGACGATAGAGATATTCAAAGTAATGATACTATTGAAGAAGGAGATTATGACGCATTTTTCCAATCAGCAATGAAAAAATTTGGAATTAAATCACCAGACGAATTAGGTTCTGATGAGAAAAAGAAAAAGTTTTTCAACTATGTGGATAAAAACTACAAAGCAAAAGCTGAAGGTAAAAAAGATAGCGAAGAAGCTCAACAACCTGGCAAAAGAGATGATGACAAGGACATCAAATACTATTAATTATGAAACTTAAAAAACTATTAAAAGAATCAAAAGTGTGGGACAGAAAGTTTGGTGAGCCATTACCAACACTTGAAGACACCACAAAAAGATTCAAGATGAAACAAGAAGACTTAAATGAAAACGATTTAAGTAAAGTATCAAGTATACTTGGTAAATCATCAAGTGATGTTAATAAGTTTCTAAAAAAACATAAACTTGACGCAGACGATTTATTAGATGTGATAGAAGCCGGAGACAGAAGAAGAAGTTCATTAATGATTATCGCAGCTATGAATGGTAGAAGTAAAGCATTAAGACAATTAGACGATTTATTAGGATTTTTATAAACAAAAGAAAGAGAGTAAAGGTTGTTAAAAGTAGAGATTCGTAAGGGTCAATCAGTAGAAAAAGCACTTAAAATATTCAAACGAAGAGTCAAAGATTCTGGCATTATGTTTGAATTAAAAGAGCGTTCTTTTTATAAAAAGCCATCGGCATTAAAAAGAGAACAACGAAATAAAGCTAAACTACGAACCAAATACGAAAAATTAAAAAATCAAGAAGATTAAAATAAATACACACTTTGTGTGATTTTTTTCAGTTTTGTTATATTTATAATTACGAAACTAAATACACTATCGTATATTCATACAATCATATAGTGTAAATCAATAAACTATATTATAGTTCCAAATAACTATATTGAATCCAAACGGAGAATAACAAATGGATGATTTATTAAGAGAAGCTATCGCAGACGCAAAAGCAGTTAGAGAAACAGCACTTGCAAATGCAAAGATAGCACTTGAGGAAGCATTCACACCGCGTATACAATCTATGTTATCAAAGAAAATAGCATCTGAAATGGAAGACAAGGAAGAAACTGAAGACTCAGAAGAAATGAGAGAAGAAGAGGACGCCGATGAAAATGAAATGGAAGAAGCTATGCACGATAAAGAAGAGGGCGAGCACGAGGAAGAAATGGACGCAGAAGAAATGAGAGATTCTGAGGAAGCAATGCACGATAAAGAAGAAGCAATGCATGACAAAGAAGAAGGTGAACACGAAGAAGGTGAACACGAAGAAGAAATGGACGCTGAAGAAATGGAACACGAAGAAGGCGAGCACGAGGAAGGCGAACACGAAGAAATGCGTGGCGCTGAAGAAATGCGTGATAAAGAAGAAGAAGACGATATGGAAGAAGCAATGCACGATAAAGAGGAAACAGAAGACGCTGAAGAAACAGATGATGTTGATGAAGACGAACTTGACCTTGAATCAGTATTGCGTGAGCTAGAAAAAGACCTTGACGACGAAGAAAAGATGGACGAGGAATACAACGAAAATGAAGTTGAGGACGGAATGAACCAAGACGAAGTTGAAGTTGATGACGAAAAGCTAGCAGAAAATGATGTATCATCTGAAATCGGAAAAGCAGATAACAAAGTTGCACCAGCAGCTGGTGACACTTCAAAAGTAGGACAAGGACCAGAATCAGAAGGTTCTGACAAAAAATCAGGTGACGAACTTGGCGACCACGAAGTTGTTGATGACTTAACAGAAGTCGAAGACAAAGACGAGGAAGACCTAGACCTTGATGAAGTTCTTAGAGCACTTACAGAAGAAGAAGCCGAAGAAGAAGATGCGGAAGAGAATGAAAAACTCAAAGCAGAAATTAAAGAGCATCGTAAAGTAATACACTTTATGAGAAGTAAATTAAACGAAGTTAATCTTTTGAATGCAAAACTATTGTTTTCTAACAAACTATTTAGAGCATTTGGATTGAACAATAACCAGAAATTAAAAGTTGTTGAAACTTTTGACAGAACTAAAAACCTAAGAGAAGTTAAATTGGTTTACGCTACATTAGCAGAATCATTTAAAAGACCAGGAAAAAGAATTAGTGAGTCAGTAAAAAGAGGTTCAGCATCAAAACCGGTTCGTTCAACTAAACCTAAGGCAGTATTGTCAGAAGGCGCAGAGTTAAAAGCAAGATTCAAAAAATTAGCTAATATCTTATAAGGAGATTAACCGTGAGTAAATTAAATTCAATCGAAAAGTTGATGGATGGATATAATCCACAAAGACAGCTTTTAGAACAAACTCGTCAGTTAGTCAACAAATGGGAACCAACAGGTCTTTTAGAAGGTCTTGAAGACGAAACAAAAAGACACGGAATGGCAGTCCTACTTGAAAACCAAGCAGGTCAGTTAATCCAAGAGGCTTCCGTAACAGGTGGTCAAAACGCAGAAGAATGGAGCGGTGTAGCTCTACCATTAGTTCGTAGAATTTTTGGTGAGTTAGCAGCACAAGACTTTGTTAGTGTTCAACCAATGAACCTACCAAGTGGTCTTATCTTCTACCTTGACTTCAAATACGGAACTGCACAAACTGGTAACCATACAGAGAACGCAGATGTATATGGTAATACATCAGGTTCAAATGTTGACGCATCAGGCGGTTTGTATGGAGCAGGTAAATTCGGATACTCAATCAATGACGTTGAAACAGACGAACAATTAGTAGGAACAACAGCATCAGCTAGTTCTTTCTCAACAAGTTCAGTTTCTTTTTCAGATGTTGATTTCGAACCAGACCTATCTTCATCAGTAGCAACAGGCGCTACAGCTGACAATGGATTGTTAAAAATCGTTACTTCTACACTTTCATACACAAATGCAGACACAGATGGTGTTAGAGCATTTAGTATTTCAGGTAGTATGTTTGACGAATTTTTCCCAGCATACACAAAGTATGATTCATCAGCAAACACAATTAGCTTTATTGTTAGAAAATCTAACGCTACAAACCCACCAAGTTTGAAGGTTAAGTATCATAAACAACCAGCGACAGATTATTCAAGAACTGACTTTGAAGCAACAGCAACACAAATAGACGCAAATCCAGAAACAGATGTTGATATACCTGAACTTGATATCGCGTTAAAGAGCATACCAATCATAGCGAAAACTCGTAAGTTAAAAGCAGTCTGGACACCAGAACTTGCACAAGACTTAAACGCTTACCATTCAGTTGACGCTGAAGCAGAACTAACATCACTATTAAGTGAGTATATTTCAATGGAAATTGATTTAGAAATTCTTGATATGTTGATGGCTAGCGCAGCAGCAAAAACAGAAAGATGGTCAGCAAGAGTTGGATATGAATACAACACTTCAAACACATTGTTTGAGGAGTCAAGTGGTGCTTCTAACGCATACACAAAGGGTGAATGGTTCCAAACACTTGGAAACAAAATCCAATCAGTTTCAAATGCAATTCATCAGAAAACTCTAAGAGGAGGTGCAAACTTCTTAGTTGTTTCACCAGAAACAGCAACAATCATAGAGTCAATTCCTGGATATGCAGCAGACACAGCAGGCGAAGCGACAACAAACCAATTCGCTATGGGTGTTCAAAAAGTAGGTGCTTTAAATAACAGATACACAGTGTATAAAAACCCATATATGTTAGAGAATCAAATCCTTGTCGGATTTAGAGGACAGAACTTCCTTGAAACAGGAGCGGTTTATGCACCATATGTACCGTTAATTATGACACCGCTTGTCTACGACCCTAAGAACTTCACACCAAGAAAAGGCGTAATGACACGTTATGCTAAGAAAATGGTTAGACCTGAGTTCTATGGTAAAATCGTAGTAGCTGATGTAAACTATGTCTAATGACATTTAACTGATTACAATTATAAAGTAATAGTTAACATTGACTAAAAAGAAAAAGCCCCTATTAATTTAGGGGCTTTTTTGTTATATAGATATTTATATATGAAGATTAATTTCCAGCCTTGGCGACGGATGTCGTAGGTATTGTAATCTTAATACAATTAAAGGATAAGGGAAGCAGGAAATCCCCTTATTGCATGGAGAAAAATAATGGCAAATGTAACAAAAGCTAGCCTTAAATCAAAACTAAGACAATCTAATGCAAACTATTTTGATGACTTAGCAGATTCAATCGTTAGTTTAAGTGATACACAAACTATTACTGGTAATACAACTCAAAACGCTTTGATTATGGGTGTTCAGTCAGTCGCAGCAGCAGGTTCAGACCAAGCTGGCGCAGGAGCAATCACTCAAGGTAGTGGAGCAGTTGTAATTGCAACAGGTGCAGACAATACAAAGGGTATTAGACTACCTTTACTATCAGATTGTACTGTTGGAGAAGCATATTTCGTAATGAACAATCTTTCAAATAAGACATTAGAAGTATATCCTGGTTCAGGTGACGCAATTAATGTATCATCAGACAATACAGCAATTACGGTAGCAGCCGACACAATCAACATATTCATATGTATGGATTCAGCTGAATGGTTCGGAGGAGAAATACCACCAATAGCAGCATAATAATTTCAGTCCTGAAACTGATTATTATAGTAGTAATAAAAAGCCCCCACTTTTGTGGGGGTTTTTTGTATTTCTTATATTTATTAATGTATATACAAATAGACTATTAATAGGAGAATTTGATGGCTACAGAAGCAATATGGCCAGGTTCGGGTTCCGCAGTAAGCGAATCCACGCCATTTGGGTTATATGATAATGACTCAGAATTCCAAACAGAAGCACCACAAGTAGCGACTTGGTGTGCAAAAAGACTTGGGTATCCAATTATGGATGTTGAACTTCAAGATAATCAATTTTATGCTTGTCTTGAGGAATCTATATCTGAATATGGAGCACAAGTTAACCAATTTAACATTCGTGATAACTTATTTCATTTAAAAGGACAATCAACGGGTTCAAACTTTACTCATAGACGAGTAAAACCTACATTGGGCGAAAACATATTCATATCAGAAGAATATGGACAAGAAGCTAATGTTGGTGGTTCATTAGAAGTGAAAAGAACAGCAGTTTCTATCAATTCAGGTAGTCAAACTTATGACTTAAATGCATTAGTAAGTGATGTAAGTGAGTCAGGAGCATCAATTGAAGTTAAAAGAGTTCATTACGAAGCAAGACCAGCGGTCACAAGATACTTTGACCCATACGCATCAACAGGATTTGGAACATACAATATGTTGGACGGATTTGGTTTTGGTAGTTATTCACCAGCGATTACTTTCGTATTACAACCAATCTATGCAGATTTGTTAAGAATACAAGCTATTGAGTTCAATGACCAAATAAGAAAATCAGCATATTCATTTGAGATTAAGAATAATCAAATGAGAATATTTCCAATTCCAACAGCATCAGGTTCGGTTTGGGTTGAATATGTTAAGACATCAGATAGGGACAACCCTTTAAGAACTCGTCATAGTGGTTCTAATGATGATACGGTAGTATCTGATTACTCAAATGTTAATTATGATTTTATGACTTACTCAAACATCAATGATGTTGGTAAACAATGGATTAGAAAATACACATTAGCATTAGCAAAAGAATTATTAGGTATTATTCGTTCTAAATATGGTAATATTCCTATTCCAAATGCAGAAGTTTCATTAGACGGAGATACATTAAGAGCAGAAGCGACTGCAGAAAAAGAACAATTAATAGAACAATTAAGAGAGAATTTAGAACAAACAAGTCGTAAGGCACTTATGGAAGCTCAAAAAGATGAGAGTGATTTTCAACAAGAAACACTTCGTAAAGTTCCTTACCCAATATATATCGGATAAATAAATGGCACAAAGATTCTACGGAAACAAAGACTTAGCCACCTTTGAAAAGTTCAATAGAGAACTTGTAGGTGAACCTAATATTAATGATGACGGAATAATAGACCAGTTTGTCATATTGTATCGTGTATCAGTTTATGATACCGAAACTAATATGTATGGTGAGTCATCAGATGGTAAAGTGTATAAACAAGGAGTTAAATTACCTTGTATTGTAGATGCGGAAGATTTTAATTTTGACTACACAGACTTTGGTGCAGACAATTCACAAAATGTATCGTTTGCATTTCAAAGAGCATATTTAGTTGAGGTCAATGTAAAGCCAGATATTGGTGATATATTTAAATGGAACGAGGGTTATTTTGAAGTGAAATCGTATAATGAAAATCAATTAATCGGTGGACAGCCAGATAATTCACACTCAATAGTGGTTCAAGCACACTTAGTAAGAATGCCAACCAATAATTTAGAAGAGTATAGAGGATTTTAATGCCAAGAAGAGAAAAACCAATACCAAGAAGTCAAAGAAATACTTTTAATCGTGGAAGAAAGATTAGTCGTAATTCACCAGGAGCAGCAGATGATGTAAAGAACTTATCCGTAGGTATTATGGATATGGACTCTGCTATTATGTATTACTTCAATGAAGTAATCAAACCTGAAGTAGAGGTCAATAAAGAAAAAGTAAAAGTCCCTTGTATTTACGCATCACCAGAAAGATGGAATCAAATTACTAAACAAGGATTTCTACGAGATAAAAAAAGACAAATCATAGTTCCTTTAATCGTATTTAAACGAACAGGTATGAGCCGTGATGACAATATGCCAATTGACAAATTGGATGCCAATGACCCAAAAATATTTTATTCATTTCAAAAAAGATACTCACAACAAAATCGTTTTGACAAATTTTCAGTATTACAAAACATAGAACCTAATCGTGAATACTATAATGTTGCTATGCCAGATTATGTAAGTTTAACTTATGAATTTACCATATGGACTTCTTATATTGAACAAATGAATAGTATTGTTGAAAATATTAATTTTTCAGACGGCGCATATTGGGGTGAGCCAGGTAAAATGAGATTTAGAACTAAAATAGAAAGTTTTTCTGACGCAAGTCAAGTAGAGGGTGAAAGATTAATCAAGACTACATTTGGTATGAATTTAAATGGTTATATTTTACCTGAGTCATTTAATAATGAAATTACAACACAAAAATATTTAACACCTAAAAAAATTATTATAAGAGAGGAAACAGATAAAGTATTATCTGCAACAGAGGACGCACCTGAAAGTAATCAATCAGGTGTAGATACTTCATTTAGAGATGTATTTGGTATATCAGTCGGTAATTCATTTATATTAACACAAGGAACAGGTGTAACTATATCCAATACTGGTGTTGGTTTTGATGGTTCAAGTGCATTAACACAAAATATGTCTATTGGACAAGATGTGGCTACGACTGCAAATGTTCAATTTAATCAATTAACTGCAAGTAATGCCATACAAATAGGTGATTCATCTACAAAATATAATTCAACTGGCATAAGTGGTAGTATAGATATTACGGGTTCGTTTGAAACAACGGGTGATTTAACCGTACAAGGTAGCACAACTATTCAAGGAACAATAACGGCAAATGAATTACACACAACATTTACTTCCGCATCAATTATATTTGCAAGTGGTTCTACAAAGTTTGGTGATACTCTTGATGATACACACCAATTTACAGGTAGTGTTTCAACAACGGGTTCATTTAGTTTAAATGGATATGAAGTAAATGAGATATCAAACGATACAAGTTTAACAGACGGAAGTGCAACTGCATTAGTTACTGAAAATGCAATAAAAACATACATTACCAATAATGTAACTGATAATGCAAATTATTTAAGAAAGAATTTTTTCAAGTCATCAGCTAGTATAACAAATGCCACAACAGCTAGTTTTACTGCCGTAACGGCATCAGCTCCAACTGGTCTAACTTCTACTACTGAAAATGACTTTGTGTTCTTTATCAATGGACAATATATGGAACACAATGCTATTGCTATACAACAAAAAGGTAGTTCATTAGAATTGCATGTTAATACAGGTAGTATAGGATATATTTTAGAAAGTGATGATGAGATTTTAGGTATTGGTAAATTTAATTCATAAGGTTCACAATGGCAGTAGAATTAAAATATAATAATCCACTAACATTAGAAGCTGGAACAGGAATAACAGGTAGTGTTAATGGAGAAAATTTTACAACTCGTCGAATTGAAGGACTTGTTGATGAAAATGTAGTCATTAATATTGGACAAGCAGTTGAAACAACTTCCAATACAACATTTAATGATGTAACAAGTTCTAATGTTGTAAAAGTTGGTGATGATAGTTTATTTTTAGGTGACGGATTTATCAGTAGTTCAAATAGTGTGGTGGCACATACAGGTAGTGTTGTTGTTACAGGAAATACAACAGCGCCATCAATGACTTTAAATGGTAAATTGACTGCACAAAAATTTGAAATAAGTGTAACAGGTTCAACCACAATACAAAAAAGTGGTTCAACAATATTTGGTGATACATTAGATGACACTCACGATATTTCAGGAAGTAATATTGTTTCAAGTTCTTACGAATTAAACAATTATTCTATTACTGAAATATCAAATGATACAAGTTTAGGTGATGAAAGCGCCACAGCTATAGCTACTGAAAATGCAATAAAACAATACTTTATAGGCACAGGTATTGTGGATAAAAATAATTATAATAGAAAGTCATTTGTCCACACAGGAAGTTTTACAAGTGCTAATACTTCAAGTTTTACAGCAGTGACTGCTTCAGCACCAACAGGTTTGACTGGCACTACTGAAAATGATTTTATGTTTTTTATTAACGGAATGTTAATTGAAAACGATGCTTTGGAAATAGTTCAAAAGACATCAACAAATTTAGAATTAAGGTTAGATACAAGTGAATTAGGATATACATTAGAATCAGATGACGAGGTCATAGGATTTGGTAAATTTAATAGTTAGATATTTATAAGTAGGAAAAATATAAAAGAATTATGGCAGATTTAAAATCAAAACAGATTAAGTTTCCATTAGCGGAAACCAATGTAGTATCAAGTTCAGCTCAAATAGCTACTGATATTAGTGGTTCGTTTGTAGCTGCTAGTGGTAGTTTCTCTACAAGAGTAACAACTGCAGAATCTGAGTTAGGAAATACACTATTATCAAGTTCAGCTCAAATATCAACGGACATAAGTGGTTCATTTGTAGCACCAAGTGCAAGTTTATCTACAAGAGTTACAACCGCAGAAACAGAATTAGGAAATACTTTATTATCAGGTTCAGCTCAAATAGCTACTGACATTAGTGGTTCATTTACAGGTGAATTAAGTGGTAGTCATATTAAATTTGTCGGTGGTGGTGTAAGTGGTTCAGCAGCTTCAACAGGTTCATTTGGACAATTAGAAATTGGTAATGGTGGTGATATTGTATTAACCGAAGACCAAAGAATATTTTTTGAAGCAGATAAAGCAACTTACATAGAAACACACGCTGCAGATTCATTTAGAATAGTTGTCAATAACAAACAAATGTTCTTATTAGATGAGGATACTGGTGATAGAGCAGTATTTGGTAATGGAACAAAAGTTTTTATAGGTTCTAATAATAATTTCACACCATCAGCATCATTACATATTGCAGGAAATGTATGGGTAAGTGGTTCAGACGCTCAAGGTGGAGCACACGTTACCGCAAGTGGAAACATCAGTTCAAGTGCAACAATAACTTCTGAAAATTCGATTGTTAAGAATGACTTAACGGTTGGTGGTAATTTAGATATTGCTGATACAATATTTCACACAGGAGATTCAAATACAAAGATAAGATTTCCTGATGTTGATACGATTAGTTTTCATACTTCTGGTGAAGAAAGATTAAGAATTTCCGCAGGTGGACATATAACTGCAAGTGGAGATATTAGTTCAAGCGCTACTATAACAGCAAATGAATTTAATGGAATTTTCAATGGTGCATTATCAAGTTCAGCACAAATAGCTGCTGACATTAGTGGTTCATTATCCACAGCAGCAGTTGTCGGATTAGGAGCAAACATATTATCAGGTTCTGCTCAAATATCCGCTGATATTAGTGGTTCATTTACACCAGCAAGTGCAAGTTTTTCAACAAGAGTTACAACAGCAGAATCAGAATTAGGTAATACATTATTATCAAGTTCTGCACAAATAGCTGATGATGTTAGTGGTTCTTTATCTACCGCAGCAATTGTTGGATTGGGAGCAAACTTAGTATCAGCTTCCGCAATGGTCGACCACGACTCTACAACAAATTTTGTAGCAAACGAACACATTAATCACACAAGTGTAACTTTTACAGCAGGAGATGGTTTAACTGGTGGTGGAACTATCGCATCTAATAGAACTTTTGCAGTCGGAGCAGGGACTGGTGTTTCAGTAAACACAAATGATGTGGCAATTGGTCAAGATGTGGCGACAACAGCAAATGTTAAATTTAATCACATTACAGGAAGTGGTAATATAAGTGGTAGTTTAGGTAATGTATTAGGATTTAAATCAGGTTCTTTCCAAGCATTAGATGCGTTAGCATTTTCTGGCTCGGTTCAACAAGCAACACAAGCCATAATCAACCACGATAGTTTAGCAGGTTTTGTATCAGATGAACATATTGACCATAGTGGAGTTACAATAACCGCAGGTGCAGGACTGACTGGTGGTGGAACAATAGAGTCCACAAGGACATTAGCAGTTGGCGCTGGAACAGGTGTTACGGTAAACGCTAATGATGTAGCGATTGGTCAGGCAGTTGCAACTGATTCAGATGTAGAATTCGCATCCGTAACGACAACAGGAAATATTACCGCACAAGGTGATGTTATAGCACAAAATTATATAGTAAGTTCATCAGTAACTCATATGACTTCATCAGTAAGAAGTGGTTCAACAAGGTCAGGTGATACACCAGCTGATGACACACACTTCTTTACAGGTTCAGTATTCATAAGTGGTAGTGCAACAGATATAACAAACACAATGACCGCTTCGTTAGCGAGTGTATTTTTACAAAACAACGGACATATCAGTAGTAGTTTAGGAACTATAAAAGGATTTAGTGCGATTGACGGAACTACAATTACAGGAACAACATTTACAGGAACAACATTTACAGGTGTTTCTGGTTCATTTAGTGAAAACTTAGGTGTAAACACAACCACGCCAGCAGAGGCATTAGAAGTTGTCGGAAGTATAAGTTCAAGCGCTAGTGGTTCATTTTTAAATGTAGATGTTACGGATAATGTAGGAATTACAGGTGTCCTTACATTACCTAATATTGCCAATGTATCAGCGTCAATTGCATCAGCAGTCGCTGGTGGTGATGATTTAGGTAATCATACAGCAACACAAGATTTAGATATGGACGGAAATGATATATTTGATGTCCAACATATAAGTTCAAGTGGAAATATTAGTGGTAGTTTAGGAGACATTTTAGGATACAAATCAGGTTCGTTCCAACAATTAGACGCAGGTGTTGTATCAGCGTCATCAGTTCAAGCGACAAACTTAACAGGATTAGTTGGAACAGCGACACAAGGGACAATAGACCACGACTCATTAGCTAACTTTGTAGCAAACGAGCATGTAGACCATAGTGGTGTAACTATTACCGCAGGAGCAGGTTTGACGGGTGGTGGAACAATCGCCTCAACAAGAACTCTTGCAGTTGGAGCAGGAACTGGTGTTACAGTTAATGCAAATGATGTCGCTATTGGACAGGCGGTTGCCACAACTTCCAATGTAAAATTTAACCATATCACTGGAAGTGGTAATTTAAGTGGTAGTTTGGGTAATGTATTAGGGTTTAATTCGGGTAGTTTCCAAGCATTAGATGCTTTGGCATTCTCTGGTTCAATCCAACAAGCGACTCAAGCTTTTATTGACCACGATAGTTTAGCGAGTTTTGTAGCAGATGAACACGTTGCACACGGAGATGTAACGATTACAGCAGGAGCAGGTTTAACTGGTGGTGGAACTATTGCATCCACAAGAACACTTGCGGTTGGTGCAGGAACAGGTGTTACGGTGAACGCTAATGATGTTGCAATTGGACAAGATGTAGCAACGACTGCAAATGTTAAGTTCAATCATATAACAGGTAGTGGAAATATTAGTGGTAGTTTAGGGAATATTTTAGGATTTAATTCTGGTAGTTTCCAAGCCATTGACGCATTAGCTCTATCAGGTTCAGTTCAACAAGCCACACAAGCATTGATAAATCACGATAGTTTAGCAGGTTTTGTATCAGATGAACACATTGACCACACAGGAGTTTCAATTACAGCAGGAGACGGATTAACAGGTGGTGGAACGATAGCTGCTAATAGAACTATAAATGTAGTGGGTGGAGACGGAATTACTGCAAACGCAAATGATATTGCGATTACAGCAGCTCAAACAACCATTGAATCTATATACAAATCAGATTTAGTAATCGGTGAAGATGATGAAACTCAAATTGACTTTGAAACTGCAAATGAAATACATTTTGATGTTGATAATTCAGAGTTATTAAACTTAGCAGGAACTAAAATTAGTGGTTCACAAGCATCAACAGGTTCATTTGGTGTATTGGAAACAGCAGGTAATGTTAATGTAACAACTAATGGTCGTTTGGGTGTTGGAACAGATGACCCGGATTACAAATTAGATGTCGCAGGTAATGCAGGTTTCAATGAATATCTATATCACAACGGAGATACCAATACACACGTTCGTTTCCAAGCAGACCAAGTCGATATATCAGCAGGTGGAAATGTATATTCTTATGACGGAGCTGCATTTAACTTAACTGGACATTTATCAGCAAGTGGAAATATTTCAGGTTCTCAAATTGAAGCAAGTGGTGATATTATAGCATTCGGTTCATCTGATAGAGAACTAAAAGACAATATTCAACCAATTGAAAATCCATTAGAAAAAATGGAAAAGATAGGTGGTTATACATTTATTTGGAACGATAAACAATCAACTTACAAAGGAAAAGATGTAGGTGTCGTAGCACAAGAAATACAAGAAGTTTTACCTGAAATCGTATCAGGTCGTGCTAATGGATATTTAGGTGTTAAGTATGAAAAGATTGTTCCATTACTAATAGAAAGTATAAAAGAAAATACGAAAAAAATTAAAGAATTAGAACAAGAAATCAATGAAATTAACAAAAATTGTGATTGTTTGAATAAATAGTTTTATATTTATATATAGAAATTAAGGAGTTATAATGGCAAAAAAACCAAAAACAATAAAAATTCCAAAAGAAACAATGGACACTTTAAATGATATTCGTGGGGAATATTCATCTATTCAATTAAGATTAGGTGAAATAGAACTTAAAAGAATTACATTAGAGAAAAATTTAGATGATTTGGAAGAATTAAAGGTTATGACTGAAAGTAATTATATTAAGAACACAGAGAGAGAAGCAGAGTTTACTGATTCACTTTCAAAAAAATATGGTCCTGGCAATTTAGATTTATCTAAAGGTGAATTTACACCTTCAAAATAATTTGCTTGCATACCACATTTTGAGTCTTGAACTTAATATTTATACTTAACGAGATTTAACCTAATTAGGAGAAACATAATGGCTGAAAGAATAGTCAGTCCCGGTGTCTTTACAAGAGAAAAAGATTTATCATTCTTACCACAAGGAATAGGTGAGATTGGAGCAGCTTTGATTGGCCCAACAGATATGGGGCCAGCATTTGTTCCAACTGAAGTTAGAAACTTTGGTGAGTTTGAACGAATCTTTGGTAAAGAAAACGGAGACTTTTATGTTCCTTTCACTGCGAAGCAATATCTTCGTAATGCAGGAACATTAACAATCGTTCGTGTTTTAGGATTAGGGGGATACACTAATGGTACCGTAACACTTGTTTTAAGTGGCTCATATGGAGCACAAGCTGCAGCAACACTTAAAACTTCAAGAGGTGGTTTCGGAACTTCATTTGTTCAATTAGCAGGTAGTGCGTCAGTTGATATGGCAATACCATCATCAAGTGCGTTTACTTTAAAACTTGATACAAATGATGACGGAACATTAGAAACATTTAATCTATCATTCTCTACAAGTTCTGCTAACTACATTACAAAAGTATTTAGTGAGAACCCACAAGATAATAATAAAAATGTTTATGTATATTCCAACTTCCAACAAATACAAAACGAAGCAGGTGCAAATGATTTCGTAACATTTGCAACATCAAGTAATGACGATAATTTCTCATTTGACTACAAAGTGGCATCAACGCCATCTATTCAATCACAATTAGTAAATGGTTCAAGAACAAATCTATTTACCGTAAAAACATTAGCTCACGGAACTAATATTAATTCTAAATACAGAATTGGTATTTCAGATATTAAGAGAGCAGCAGATGTAGCCGGTAGTGATTTTGGTTCATTTAGTTTACAAGTGATTGTTAATAATCCAGGTCAAAATGATGACGGAACCGTTTTAGAAAACTTCTCAAATTTAAGTTTTGATGAAGAATCTACAAATTACTTACCAAGAGCAATTGGTGATAGATTTATCACAATTGATTCAGACGGAAAATTAACAACAAATGGTGATTATCCAAATCAATCTGAATACATTAGAGTAGCAGATGTAGATAATCTACCAAACATTTCAAAAGAGTTAGTCCCTATGGGATTTGGTGCACTATCATTACCACACGCTGTTTCATTAGGAACACCAAGTGGTAGTACGGTAGCTGCTACATTCCCAACGGCATCTTTTAAAACGAATCAGTTAAATAGTCGTGGAACATTTGACCAAAATGTATACTACGGAATAGACTTTTTAAACAAAGATAGTCAACAATATTTAGCACCACTTCCAACATCAGTCGGAACAGGTAATAATGTGACTATGAGTTTACAAAATCAATTAGGACACGCTGACGCATCTACATTAGGTGCTACTTTTGCGAATGCTTCTACATTGATTTCTTTAACTAATTCAGCGATAGGACAAAGAAAATTCGCAGTTCCTTTACAAGACGGATTTGACGGATTTGACCCAGCGACAGAAAGAAAATCTGGCACAAATATCGCAGCTAATAACACACAAGGGTTTGATTTAAGTTCAGCAACCGCTAGTGGTTCGTTGTCTTATAAGAGAGCGATTAACGCAATCTCAAATCCTGATGAATATGATATTAACTTATTAGCACTTCCAGGTGTGATACACGAGTATCACCCAAGTGTAACTAATCACGCGATTGATAAGATTGAGAATCGTGCAGACGCATTCTTTATTTTAGATGGTTCAAGATATGGAAGAACAATTCAAGGAGCTATTGATGATGTGAAAACATTAGATAGTAATTATGTAGCAACATATTATCCCTGGATTAAAATACTTGACGAAGTGAAAAACAAACCTACTTGGGTTCCACCTTCAGTAGTTCTACCAGGTGTTTATTCAAACAATGATAGAATTGGACAAGAGTGGTTCGCACCAGCAGGTTTAAATCGTGGTGGTTTAACAGAAGTATTGGAAGCACAAACAAGACTAACCAACTTGGAAAGAGATGATTTATACGAAAATCGTATTAATCCAATCGCTACTTTCCCTGGTCAAGGTGTAGTTGTGTTTGGTCAGAAAACACTTCAAGGTAAACCAAGTGCATTAGATAGGGTTAATGTAAGAAGATTATTGATTAACTTAAGAAAGTTTATCGCATCATCTTCAAGGTTCTTGGTATTTGAACAAAATACAGCAGCTTTAAGAAATAGATTCCTAAACATAGTGAATCCATATCTTGAAGAAGTTCAAGCAAATAGTGGATTATCAGCGTTTAGAGTGGTAATGGACGATAGTAATAATACTCCAGATGTTGTGGATAGAAACCAATTAGTTGGTCAGATATTCATACAACCAACAAGAACAGCTGAATTCATTGTATTGGACTTTGTAGTTCAACCAACAGGAGCAGCATTCCCTGAATAAGTTTATTAATAACTTATAAAAAAAACCCCCATTGATTTGGGGGTTTTTTGTTTTAACTGGATCGCGTTTTGACTGAAAAAAATTATTTTGGGTAAATAGCAAAGGTATCAGCATATTCAGCCAAACAATTGTATTGACTTCTAACATAGCCGTATTGTGGCTTACTACAACCACGATACCTAATTCTATACTTACCGGTTTTCATCAAAGTCCTAATTTGAGGATTATACCTAAATCTCATAGGAATACCTTTATATCTAGCGACTTCATTTGGATTAGTATTAACATAATCAATAAGATAAAGTCCTTGTTGTTCAGCGTTAGCTTCATACAATTCCATAGGATTATGAGCATATCTATAATGAGTGATAGTATGAGTTCCATTTTCTACATACTCACCAGCGTCATTATAATACCCATAATTATTTGGGATTTCCCTTGTTACCAAAGTGTCTTGGTAATCTCTCATATAAATATTTTCAGTATCAGTCGTTATTTCAATCATATTTTTTCCTTTATTGTTATCAATCATACTATAATATAATAATAATATTTGTAAAAGTCAAGCTTTTTTTTAATTATTTTCTTCAAAGAGTTCTTCTTCACAATCATCACAAAGGAAAAAGCCGTCTATTTCAACACCACACTCTTCACATATTATTTCATCAATCATACTATAATATACAAACAAAAAATGACAATGTCAAGTAAAAACTTCTAAAAAACTTCTAAAACTATATCATATTTGACATACACTTTTTTTGATTTCTTTATATTTATTACTGAAGTAAAAAATTTATAGGAGAAATAAAGTGGCATTTTTAGACCCGAACGAAATATTCTTTACACCATTTGAACCTAAGATGAAAAATAGGTTTATTATGGAAATAGACGGAATACCAGCTTATCTAATCAAAACAATGGCAAGACCACAAGTGACATTTGAATCAGTAACACTTGACCATATCAATGTAAAAAGATATGTAAAAGGAAAAGCAACTTGGTCAACATTGGAAATAACTCTATACGACCCAATCGTTCCAAGTGGAGCACAAGCCGTTAATGAGTGGGTTAGACTTCACCACGAAGCAGCAACAGGTGTGGACGGATATTCATCAGAATACAAAAAAGACATTACTTTTAATGTGTTAAGTCCTAATGGTGAAAGAGTTGAACAATGGGTTCTTAAAGGTGCATTTATTACCACAGCAAATTGGAACGGATTAGATTACGCTTCCAATGAAGTAGTCGATATCAATCTTACAATGCAATACGACTACGCTATATTAGAGTTTTAGGAGAAAAGTTATGTGGGCAATATTTAAAGATGACAACGATTACAATGAAAAATCAATCATAGGTTTCGCATCATTTGCAGTAATGACATTATTTGCAATTGTTGATTTAGGAACAGGTATAGCTGGAAAAGATTTAGTTATAAATGATATGGTTTATAATTCATTTGTATTCGTGACTCTTGGCTCTTTCGGTATCGCAGGTGCTGAAAAAGTTATGGGCAAAAAATAATAAGTTATTAATTCTTAATTAATCAAGGAGTAAAACAAAATGGCTGAAAATCAGTATGGTTTTCCTACTGAAGTTCTATCTTTACCGTCAAACGGGTTAATATATTCGGAAGATAGTCCTTTGCGTAGTGGAACAATTGATGTCAAATATATGACAGCAAAAGAGGAAGACATTTTAACATCTCAAAATTTAATTGAACAAGGTATTGTGATTACTAAATTATTAGAAAGTGTAATCGCTAATCCAAAAGTTAAATTAGATGAAATGTTAATCGGTGATAAAAATGCAATTATGATTGGAACTCGTATATTAGGTTATGGTTCAAACTATGAAATATCATTAGTTGACCCTGATACACAAGAACGAGTAGAACACACCGTAGATTTGTCTAAACTAAATAATAAAAAAATAGATGAGAGTATATATGAAAACGGAAATCTTTTTTCATTTGAATTACCTAATTCAAAGAGAGTTGTAGAATTTAAACTATTAACTCACGGAGATGAAAAAGAGGTAATTGAAAAGTTAAAAGATTACGAAAAGGTCGAGAAGCTCACGGGTATATCCTACGAACTTACCACAAGACTTAAATATCAAATACAATCAGTAGATGGAAATAAAGACCAAAAATTTATTGACAATTTTGTTGATAATGAATTCTTGGCATTAGATACAAGAGCATATAGAAAATATATGTCTGAAATCACACCAGATATTGATATGACATTTGAATACACAAGTCAGAAAGGTAATAAACATACACTGGATATTCCTTTAGGGATAGACTTTTTTTGGCCAGCCGCCGAGTAATAGGGCGGCTATTCACGAAGAACTCTTCAACATCGCCTATTATGGAAATGGGTTTAATCACAACGAACTCTACAATATGCCAGTTCCTTTGAGAAGATTTTATGCTCAAAAATTAATAGACGCAAAAGAAAAAGAAAAGAAACAATACGAGGAAGCCGTTGGTAAATCTTCACCAGAAATTCCAAGACCAACATTCCAAAAATCTTAAAACTTGATATTTATTAATAGGAAAAATCTATGAACAGAAAATTTGTAAAAGAAAACAAAAAAGTATTAAAAGAATTCATATTCAGTATGTTAGCTGGTCTTTTATCTAAAAGAGCGATTAGTAATATGGATAGATTAATTGACGCTAGTCCTGAACTAAAAAAAGAAAAAGACGCTATCGTTCGTATGAGTAATAGTTTAAGAAAGAAAATTTCAAAAACTAAAAATGATAATCCAAGTCTTTATAACAAAATGAAAAAAGACCCTTTGTTAAAAAAATATCTCTAAACAAATCAAAAGGTTATAGATAGAAAAAATTATGGCCGAAGAAACAAAAAAACAAGTAAAAAATACGGAAAAACTCGTTACACTTAACGAGGTTCTCTTACAGAATAAGAGAGAACAGCGCATAGAAGCTGAAAAAGAAGCTCTTGCGCGAGATATTGATATTGATAAAACCACAACGCTTGATGACCTAATAAAAAAACGAAGAAAATCAGAAGCTACTCTTAGTAAAGAAATGAAAAAGGGTGTTAAAGATTTAGAAGCAGATATTGCAAATTTAGAAAAAAGAAAAGCAGAAGGAGAAAAAATATCTGGCCATGCGATTGAAGGTTTAAGAAAAAGACTTGCCACAAGAAAGGCAATGTTACCATTAGAAACCAGAGCTAATGCAATTGAAAAAAGAAGAACAACACTTTTAGAAAAAACTGCACCAATAATAAATAAACAAGCAGAGGGTTTTAAATCAATGGCTGACGGTGTAGAAAATTTAGTAAAAAAACTACCCGGTGGAGAGTTTTTAACAAAAGCATTAGGTATTGATGGATTAGGTGATAAATTACAAGAAGAAGTAACTGAAGAAATGGCTAACCACATTTTAAAAACTGGTAATTCTACAAAAGTTTTAAATGTAGGTATGGATAAAGCTAAGGATATTATAGGAGACGCTGGTAAAAATGCTATGAGAATGGGTAAACACCTAATGAAGTTTGCAAATCCAGTAACGATATTCATTGGTGTAGCGACAGCTGCATTTTTAATCGTTAGAAAAATTAGAAAAGAAGCTAGAGATTTAGGAACTGATTTAGGAGCTTCAACATCACAATCTATGAAATTATTAGGTGGTTTAAAACTTCAAGAACAAAAGTTTAAAGCATTAGGATTAGACTCTGCCAAACTAAAAACCACATTAGGAACGATAGCAGATGAGTTCGGTAATCTTGAAAATGTAACTGCGGCTAACGCAGCTAATGTTGAAAAAATGGCTCAAAATCTTGGAGTAACAGGAACAGAAGTCGTTAAGTTTAACAAAGTAATGACCGACTTAACAGGTATGACATTTGACCAAGCGACTGCAACTGCACAAGCAGCAGCCAATTTAGCAAAACAAGAAAATGTAGCTACTGGTAAAGTTTTAAAAGATATATCAACGAGTGCAAAAGATTTTGCAAGATTTTCAATGGACGGAGCAGAGGGATTAGCGAAAGCGGCAGTCGCAGCAGCAAAAGTTGGAGCAAATTTAAGCACTATTGTAGAGGCAGCTGATAGCTTACTAAAATTTGAAGATAGTATAACAGCACAATTTGAAGCCCAAGTATTAACAGGTAGACAAATCAATACTGAACGAGCAAGACAATTAGCACTTGACGGAGATATAGCAGGATTAACAACAGAAATACAATCTATCGTTGGTCAAGTCGGAGACATACAAAGTCTAAATGTAATACAAAGAAAATCAGTTGCAGACGCAATCGGTATATCAGTTGAAGATTTATTAAAGATTTCTCGTGGAGAAGCAGCACAAGCACAAGCCACCGTACAAGATAAATTAGATATAACGAATAAATTATTAGCACAACAATTAGGTGTGAGTGAAGAACAACTTGACAATATGGGTAAACCAGTAGAAATGTCAGCAGGATTATTATAATGATAACAATCAATCCAGATAAAATAGTTCGTAATGTAAACACAAGTGGAGAGTTTATATTTCGTGGTGGATTAGCATTACAAGCAGAACTTGGTGCTCAAAATGTTAGACGATTTGGTAGATTTTTACGAACACCACAAGGTGCTAAATTTCTTGGACAACAAGTTTTACTACAAAAAGAAAACAAAGATAGAAAGAAAGTAAACTTTGAACGAGCAAATATCGTTGGAGATGTAACAGGTTCTCGTATATATCAGAATACACGAGATTATAATCCCATAGCACCTTTGTTAGCAAAAGGATTATCACAAGAATTCACAGCATTTAAACCTGCTCGACATTCAGATGATGAAAACATATTTGGTTCTTTAAATCCATTTGGAGATAAACCAAAAGCTAATGGTGTTGGAGCAGTAACATTTTTTTCAAAAGATAAAAAAGTAGATTTACAAGTTCGTTATGGTGGTTCAGGTGTTGAAGAATCAAATTTAAATCAATTTCCAGATAGAAATGGTAGTTTAGGAGCTGAGGTAAAAGACTTTATTAAGTTTAGAATTAGAGATGCGGTAAACGGAAGATACATAATATTCCCTGCATTATTAGAAGGTAACATATCGGATAACTCATCAACAACACCTGGAGAAGTTTCATACATTGGTCGTCCTGACAAAGTATATGTTTATGGTAGTTATTCAAGAAGTATAAGTTTTTCAGTTAATATCGTAGCAACAAATGAGGACGACATACCAATATTATGGCAAAAAGTAAATGCAGCAAAAGGATTAGTCTTACCACAATACAAACAATTTTTCAGTAAAGATGAGGGTAGTGATACAAAAGCAAATGTTAAAAAAGATTTTACAAGACCAGTCGCACCTATTTGTTATTTAACATTAGGAGATTTATTCAATGACACACCAGGTTTCTTTACATCAGTTAATCTGGCAATTCCAGAAGGTTCAACTTGGACACTAACAGACGGAACACAAGTTCCACATATTTGCACACTGGCATTTGAATTTACATACATTGGAAAAGAAAATCCAACAATGACTTCAAATCATTATGATAACATTTCAAATAGTTTTCCAGATGTTGTAAAACCACCACCAACAGAACCAGAATCAAAAGGAAATACTAATGCCTAATAGATACGATAAATCAAAAATAATCAATGATGAAAACGGAACAAGATATTTAAATCGTATTGAGTATCCACCAATACCACTTCGTGATTCAGATGTTTTAATTCGTGGAGTGTTTGGTCAAACCTTTATGAATGTAGCAAATCAATACTACGGAGATAAAGATTTATGGTGGATAATTGCACGAGCAAACAATCAATCTGAATCAATTTATATGATACCTGGAAAAGAATATCGTATACCACAAAGTGTAAATTTTATTTTACAAGAATTCAATCTACTTAACAAATAATGATTAAAAAAACTCAAATAAATGATAAGGTTCGAGAGGTCTTAAATAGAAGAATCAATGCCTTGAAAAGATTAAACACCGAAAAAGGTGTTCCGTTTTTCGATTCAAACGCATTAGAACCACAAGATAGAACCAATCCATTAGAACAACATTTATATCGTAGTTGTTTCGCAAAAGTATCTATACCTTCTGAAATACTAAATGATGAAACAGAAGTCATTACACCAAAATATTTATCGAGTTATATGAATTTAACAGATGATAAAATATTAGAGCAAACTGATGTTCCATTATCTTTTTTACAAAATAAAGACGAATCACCAGACAATAGATTTAGAGGACACACAGGTATAACTAAAATATCAGTCCAACAAAAAAGTTATTTTACTTTTGAAACGACAATCGACTGGCATTGTCCAGACCCGGTTTACTTTGAAAAGGAGTTTGAACCATTTTTCTTAAAAATGGGAACATATTGTGCTATTGAATTTGGTTGGGGTATAAATGATAAAGGAATAAATGTGCCTGACCTTAATGTAGAAAGTATGGAAGATTTATTAAAAGGAGTAGAAAAGAGAAATTTAGAAACGGCGGGTAATTATTATTGTAATATTGGTATAGTAACTAAATTTGATTGGAAAATAGGAACTGACGGAACTTATTCAGGTAATATTGTTTTAGTCTCACCTTCGGTAAACGCTTTAGCAGAAACTACTGATGAAAGTGATGGTAAAACAGAACCAAATATTAACAAAGTTAAAAATATTCAAGAGAAAGTTAAGTTAGGTCAAAATCTATTAAAAAGTAAAACACTTACCAAAGAACAAAAAAAAGAACTTATAGAAGTTCAAGCTGAAATAGCTACATTATTAAATGATTTAAAACAAAATAGTATAACATTTCAAAACACTATGAAAAATTTAGATTCAGTTCTTGATTCTTATCTTGGAATTCCAGATTTAGATTTTGAAATAGGTGCAAGGGGTTATGCAGCAGGAACAGGTATAGGAGCGGTTTTTGCAGGGCCAACTGCACCAGTAGGTGCTTTAATTGGATTTGGGGTTACAGGATTAGTTGATATTCTTCAAATCGATAAATTAGCTGAAATAACAACTGAAAAAATTCGAGAAAGTTTAACTGAAACTTCAGATAGATTAACTTTTAAAAATAGTCCTTATAATTTAAGAGGGGGCGTAAAAGATGGAACTCTCGCACAATCAGAAATAGATTACATATTCAAAGACGGAGCTATAAGAATGACACCTATTGCAAGATATGTTAAACCTAATGATACCGTGCCAGAAAAGTTAAAACAAAGATATTTTGTTTCTTGGGGTTGGTTTGAAGATGTGGTATTGAGCACATTTTTTGAATTAAACACAAAAGAAAACTCTGATAAACCAACAGAATTGATTCAAGAAATTTATAGTGCCACAAAAGAAGATAATGTCGATAGTTTAAATTTGTGTCAATCACACGAATACCTATATAGTATGGGATTAGATTACACGATTTTACCCGGTAAACATCACCCAATAATGAAAAAGGGTTTTAGTGATTTAAGCCTTTCTGAAAAAAGAAAAGCTAAAAGATTTTACACAAAAGAGCAAAGAAACAACTTAGCAAGGGTTTATCATTTTTATAAAATAATTGATGAGAACTTTAAACCTTTTGTAAATATAAAAACAAGACCAGATTCAGGACCTAATGGTGAAAAAATATTAAAAAATAGTAAAGGAAAATACTATTATGTTCCAAAAGATGACCCAAATTCAGCAGTCATTGTTCAAAATAATCCTAATCAATCAGGTGTTATTAGAAATATGGTGTTTCCAATTGAATTACTTCAAAAACATTTTGGTGGTATGTCATCATTAAAGTCAGCTATGACAAACTTTTGGGCAGATGTTAATAATCAGTATGGTGGATATTGGGATTTTAAAATAGGACAAGACCAAGACAAAACTCAAAGAATAGGAGTTTCTGATTTACTCGTTGATGAGGGAGAATCTGATAGAAGTTTAATGTTTGAATTTCCAATATATTCAAATGACTCTATTGTTAAATCTTTTGATGTAAGTTTAAAATTAACAGCTGAAGCCGCAACACAAGCTAGATATGGGGTTTACTCAAGTAATAGTAATACTCAAAAAACTGACGGAAAAAAAGATTTAGGTGTATTGGCTTGGAGTTATTTAAACAATGCTAATTATAATGAGAAAAGAGATGATAAAACATTAGAAGATGAAAAGTTAGAGAAATTTTTAAAAGATGATGTTTATAAACAAATAGCTTATCCTAATGACAAAGGTAAAAGTAAAAATTATACAAAATCATATGACAAAGATACTGTACTTGAACCAAGATTTATGAAAAATGAGGGCTTTAATTTTGGTGATGTTCCTTTGGTAAGAGATGATGATGAAAAAGAATTAGAAAAAATTGAAAATGAAAGAACAGAATTTGTAAAGGGTATTGGAGTTTATGATAAGTATGGA
>VTLG01016486.1_pt1 | contig 28231 bp, 51 predicted proteins | sample 4694571 | NCBI WGS metagenome assembly VTLG01 (sample SAMN12604809, study PRJNA352737) | marine metagenome | biome: ENVO:00000447; feature: ENVO:00000209|ENVO:00000569|ENVO:01000036; material: ENVO:00002151; isolation source: viral sequences binned using virsorter ...
AAATCAGTAAATGGATCAAGTACAGCAGATATAGTTGACATTCGGGGAAGATGCACAGTTGAGTATGATTTAATTGAGGTCAAAATAGATTCCGGGGGAACTCTTACGAGGGGAACAGATAACACTTCTATAACCTTTTCAACCAAAGGACATTCATCTGCTGGATTACAAACTGCTGATCTTGTAACCAATCAAGTTATATCTGGAGGATATGATTCAATCGGTAGAGGATTAGAGGTAAGATTTTCCTATGGTGTTCTTACAACCAATGATTCTTGGGAGATAGAATGCTCTGGAATTATAGAAGCTCAAGCAACTCCTGTTAAAATGGTTAGAGCCGAAAGAATATGATAGATTATACAAACCAGATTCATAAGGCGATAGATAAGGTGGCCTCTGTTATTACTAAGGAAATAACCGGTGTGCCTATGTCCTTTTCAGAGAATAGAGGAAACTCTAGTTTCTTTCTATCTCCTGTAAGTGATGATATAACAGAAAGGTTTGCATCAACTGTACTTAGACAATATACAATGCTCCTAGTTTATGAGATTACAACAGGAGGACAATATTCTGAAAATGTATTCAAACAACTTTCAAACATAGCTGAAAGAGTAAAGATCATTTTTTCTGGTGGTCAATCATCAACAGAGGATGAGTATTTTAATGGTGTATGTGAATCAATAGAGTATGAAAGGGATGAGGATCAATCAAAGGCAAGAGCAAACATTACTTTAACAGTTCAAAGGTTAGAAGCATGAAAATTAAAATTAAAAAAGGTTGTGAAATACCACTTGGAAAAGGTTGGTGTTTTTTACAATCTGGATATAGTGAAGAATTGATTAAAAAAATCAATGAAGGCAAAGAGGTAGAAGTAGATAAAATTCATCCTCTTACTAGAAAATTAGTTAAACAAATAAAAGATAAGGATTAGAATATGGCTATCTCTGGAACAGCTTATGATCCAAAACTATTTCAATTTTTAATAGCAGAGCAAGATGCTTATGGTACGATAAATGGTGCATCTGGAAACGCTTATATCGCTCTTGATGTTGATAGTATTGGATCGCCAACATTAGGAATAAATCAGACTTTGGATGTTAGAAGTGGATCAAGAGTTTTACTTGATACTCAATTTTTTCAAGATAATATTGCATCAGTAAAAGAATTATCGGTTAGTGGTACAGCAACAACTGAAGGACTTGATTTATTACTTTCTCATTTATCATTAGATGCTTCAGCACCTTACGATATTGCTTCAAATGTTGCAACAGGATCATTTAAATCTGGTGATACAACGACCTCAAATCAAGTTCTATCAATCGTTATGAAATCACCAGCAACAAACTCTGATTTAACTTTTAAGGATTGTTTTTTAACTCAATTAGTTTTATCTGGTGATTCGGGAACTGAAGGAGGGAGGATCAAATTTTCCGCCTCCTTTCAATCTGGAACAAAATTAGCAGCGAATGAGCTTCATGATACAAGCATTGCAGTAGATACAGCTATAACTGCTAATGATTATTTTATGTCTAGTTTTGATGCAGATGATAGAATTATAGCTGGTGTTGCAAATCCTGTTCTTTCTTCTTTTTCATTGACTATAGATAATCCCATGGGTTTTTCTGGATTGACTTCAACAGGGTATGAACAAGCAACTAGAAGCGGAGAAGTAAGTGCATCAGCATCTTTTTCTATTCTGTATGATAACAACTTTCTAGAAATGTTTGAAAGATTCAATACAACCCAAGTTGCTGGATCATCAACAGGAAGAACTCTTATGGCTCACGCTTCATCTTTAGCAGATGGAAACTTTGGCTTTGATATGCCTAAATCAGCGATTACAAATGTATCTTTTAATGAAGGTGCTTCAATGATGTTAGATATAGAGGTGAAATGTTTAGGTGATGGTGCTACAATTTCAAATAAGTTTCTTGGCGTAAGCTGTTAAGGGATAGGGGGCGTAAATGAAAGTAGTATTAGATGACATAGAGATCATGGTGAAAAATATTAAATATGGTCAAAAACTAGAGTTATTAGGACATTATCAAGATGTTTTAAAACCGGTACATGAGAAAACCGGGGAAATATCTCAAAGGAAGTTTAATAAGCTATTAAGTCATGTATCAGAGATAGCCTTTTTAAATGCAGAGGATGACTTAAATAAATATGATTATAGTGTCCAGATAAATCTATTGACAAAGATATTATTAGATTATCTTGATCTTTCGGTAGAATCAAAAAAAGAAAATGGGGATTGAGTTATGCGGTGTGGCATTGGGTTTTTGGTAGGAAATCACACCGACAGTTTACGCTCCCTTATATCGCTCAATCCCCAACAACTAAACAGAAAAGGGAATTTTCAACAATAGATGACATCTGGAAAGAAATATTGCTCATTGAGGAATCGGATAAATTTAGTCTTGGGCAACAACTATTTTATCTTATTCCCTTATTTGCCAATGCTAATTATGTTATCACTTCTAAGGATGTGCAGTTAATAAATGAATATCACTATGTTACAGATTATCATATCCCTTTAGGTAATACTTTAGATAATACAGATGCTCATAAATTAGTGATGTTCAACATAATAAAAAATGAAATGGCGATAGCCTTAAAACATAGACAGGAAAAAGATGGCCACTCAAAAAGTTAATATTGATATACAAACCAAAGGAGCTAAGAAATCTAAGGATGAGCTTTCTGGATTAACAGGAGCGATCAATAAGGTAGGTAAGGCAGCCGGTGTCGCATCAGCAGCTTACTTTGGAGCTAAAGGTTTAATTAGTGCATTTTCTTCTGTTATAGAGGCATCTGCAAGGCAAGAACAAGCAGAGAAAGCTCTGGAAGTTGCATTAGGAAGAACATCAACAGCATTATTAAATCAAGCCTCTGCATTACAACAAGTAACAACAGCCGGGGATGAAGCATTAATCGAACAACAAGCCTTCTTAGCATCTTTAAAATTTACAGAAGATCAGATTAAAACAATTATCCCTGTTGCTTTGGATTTATCAGCAGCTACCGGTATTTCATTAGAATCTGCTGTTAGAAATACTGCAAAAACATTTTCTGGATTAGCTGGTGAACTTGGTGAACTTGTACCACAACTTAGAGAGCTTACAGCGGAAGAAATGAAAGCTGGGGATGCTGTAAAAGTATTAGCAGAATTATTTGAAGGTCAAGCATCAAAACAAGCTGAAACTATGGCTGGAGCTTTGATACAAGCGTCAAATTCTGCTGGTGATCTTTCAGAAGCGATAGGAGCAAAACTTTCTCCTCTTGTTACAAAACTTGCTTTAGGATTTACCAATACAGCTTCTAGTCTTACAGAATTACTAAATCTAACAGGACAAACAAAATCCGAAACTTTAATTTATTATGAAACAGTTGAAAGAGCTGAAGAGGTATTAAAAAAATATTCAGATTCTTTAGGAATTACAACTGATGAATCTCTTTCATTATCAGATCAAATTTTGCAATTAAGAGAAGAAGCTGAAAAAATTAATGATAATGAGTTTTTTAAAGGTGTTGCTTTTAGTGAAGCAGCAAAAGGATTAAGAGATACAAGAGGATTAGTTGAAGAATTAGATGTAGCTTTACAAAACTTTAGAGCTACTGCATCAACAGCAGAAAGACCTATTCATGTAGTTGATCCACATGAACCAGAACTTTTAGATGATGTGATTGTGGATATGAGTGAAATGAATGATATTATGAATGAATCATTTGGAATAAATGAAGCTATTAAAAAACAAAAACAAGATTTAATAATTCAAGATTTAAAAAATGCAGCCTTACAGCAATCATCGGCTAAAGATGCTATGAAAGCAGTTATAAGAGCAGAAACAATGGAGGCTATTGCTGGATATATTGCTAGTGTTTTAAAAAGTGTTCCATTCCCAGCTAATTTAATTTTAGCTGCTGGAGGTGGTGCTATAGCAAGTGGATTAATAGATAAAGGGTTATCTAGTTTTGCAACAGGAGGAGATTTTGTTACTTCTGGCCCTCAAATGATTATGGTTGGTGATAATCCCGGTGGTAGAGAAAGAGTGCAAGTATCGCCATTATCATCCCCTAATATTAATGGGCCGGGCGGTGGAGGAGTGACTGTTAATATCCAAGGTGGAATTGTAGATCAAAGTTATGTGTCAAATGAATTGATACCAGCTATAAACAAAGCAACATCTTTAGGAACTAAATTAAATGCTTAGTTTTGATTCTGCATTATCTAATTCATTAAAATCAAAAAACACTACAGCCTTCTGGGTTTTAAAATTATATTATAATGATGAATCTGCTTTTATTGGTGTTTCTGATATAGATCGAAAAGATGGTACAGATATGTATCATGGATTAGTTTCTTCCTTTGGATCATATTCTCAATCATTAGACTTTTTTAATTTTACTACTTCAACCGGGAATATGTCTATCCGATTAATTAATACAGATAGAGTAATTAATGGAGGTCGGTTTTCTGATCTTTTTTCTTCTAATAACTTTGCCAATAGAAAATGGGAATTATTTTTAAATACTAGTTCAACCTCAACATTAGATACATCTGCAAGAATGATAGGTACAGGAGTTATCTCTGGAGATATAAAATATGATTATAATTCTCTTACATTTACTTTATTAGATAAAGGAAGTTCATTTCATAAACAAGTTCCATCAGCAACAGTTACCACTTCAACTTATTCAGATGCTCCAGAAAAAAATATTGGTAAGCCTGTGCCTATGTCTTATGGAGATTTTGACAGAACAACATCAGATGCTAATTATAATCAATTTTTAACAAAAGGAAAGTTTCCAGCAATCATAACAAATAGATGCAATTCAAGCGGTCAAGTTGAAGCCTTACCAGATACAGATCAAGGTTCTGCTGTAAAGCTAGGGCAGTTAAGAGATACAAATGTTTATATGGAAGTTGATGGTGAGTTTTTAGCAGCTTTAAATTCAAATGTAAGTATTACAGCAAATCCATCTAGCACCTCACATAATATTTTAAAAGTAAGTGGAGTTAGATATTTTCACAAAATTCCATTAGTAAATTCTTTTACTTCTTCAGAAGGTTTTAATGGTACTGCAAATATTGTTGATGATAGTTTAGCAACAAGTCAAGCATTTGATAGTACTTTTAAGCTAGATGGAACAGGAACTCATAATTTTGATCTTACTTTTAATGTTCCAAAAATACCAAAGCTAGGAGAGTTATATGATAATGATGATATAATTCTTGTTTTTAGGACTTCTGGAGTTGTTGCCATAGATGGTTCTGGAGTAGAAACAAAAGTTATTTCTGGAACAACATTATCTCCAGCAATAACAACTGATGGAATACATACAGCAAATTTATCAAGTAAGTATTCAGATGATGAACTTAGCTCTGTTTCATTGGATTCTAGTACAATAACAATTAGAAATGAAGTTGCAACTGCAAACGGAGATAATAGATTACAATATAATTTACTAGATATGTTTTTGAAAATAGAATATAGACCTAGTCAAATTTTTACTAAAACGATACAAGAGGAATTTGAAACTTCTGTTGTTAGTTATGCCTTAGATCAATATAATCAACAGGATGATGGTATAGTTGATACAATAAAAAGAACTAGAACAAAAACTTTAAGTACTCCATCGGTAACAGATTATTTATATTTTTCTGGTACAGGAAGAGAATTTGGATCATGGATAGATGCAGATTCTAGGAATAACGGATACAATGAAGGAGATTTAATTGAAAATCCTGTTTATATCATTGAAGATATTTTAAGAACAGAACTAGGCTTATCATCATCAAATATTGACTTTGCATCTTTTGATGAAGCTGGTAATACAACAGATGGACATATTAAAGAATCTTTTAATGATGCAATAACAGATATAAAATTTGCCTTTTCTCAATTTAAATTTATTAATTCACTTGATCTTATTTACAGAATATGTAAGCAATCATTTCTATTTGTTTTTCTTGGTGGTGATGGCAAATTTAAAATTAAAACATTATTAAGACCGGGAAATACATTTACAGCAGATAAAACAATAGATTTTAATGCTATTAATTTAAGGTCAATATCAAGAACTCCACTTAACTCAACTAGAAATGATATTACAATAGAATACGATTATGATTATGCAAACGATCAGATACTAGATTCTGTTAATGCTACTGATTCAACTTCTGCTGGTAACTCTGTAAATGGTGTTAATCAATCTTTAAAATTAAAATTAGAAGCAGAGGCAATTTTAGATGATACAACTGCAACACAGTTAGCAGATGGATACAAAGAAATATTTAAAGATAGAAAAATAATGATTGATTTTAATATCATTAAACCAGAACATAATGATCTAGAGATTTCTGATTATATTACTTTTTCAAATTGGGATACAAATTTAAAATTATATGGAACAGCATTTAGCTCTGATTTTTTTATGATTACAAAGATTAGTAAAAATATTGATGGCTGTTCAATTCAAGCAATAAAGGTGGATGCATAAATGGCAAATGTAAATATAAGAAAACCTAGATTTTATTGTGACTCAATATCTTATAGAAGATCAAGAGGAGTTGCAGTTGATACAAATTTTGATGTTATGGCTGAAAATAGTAGCTCTAATTTAGTTGGTATTAAATCTGGAGGAGGTGTTGAGGCTGATCTTTTTGATATGCGACCAAGTAACTTAGTAACATTTAACACAAAAGCATCCGCTACAACTAGAGCAGATCATGCGATAATTACCCTAGATTTAATGGGAACAAATACAAATGTTTGTAATTTTGTAGCAATATTAAATCATAATGCTGTTTCATCAAATGCTAAATTTAGAATTGCTAGTACAGATACAGAATCACAAATACAAAGTGCTAATATGACAAGTGCGAACGTAATTCAATCTACTGAAGTTTTAAATGGTACTGTTGGTGGAAGTTCACCATATACTATAGTTCCTAGTGCAGATGGAAGTACAATTTTAACATTCTCTGAAACAAATGATAGATTTATAGGTATCCAGATAGAGGGGCAAAGCTCTGCATTTTCTAGTTCTAATGATTTTACAGTTGGCTGTATTTTAGTTGGGGAGTTTTTTGATATGCCTCATTCCCCGGATATGGATGTAAGGAGGTCTATTTCTTTTGATGGTGTAAGGGTACAAGAATCAATCGGTGGACAAAGATTTTCAAATATGATAAATCAAGGTAAATCAGCAGCAGAACAGAATAAATCTCCTTTTGTTACAACAACATCACCTCAACAAGTTTTCGGTGGTAGAATGTCTTATGATATGAATTTTAGTTTTTTAAAGTCTACTGATGTAATGCCTAATGATTACAGTACTCATAATCCAACAGATGATTCTACAATAGAGGATGTATGGAATAAAGTAAATGGAAATCATATTCCTTTTATATTTACAGCAGATGGTACTTCAACATCTGAATCAGATTATTTATTTGCTAGATTCGGGCAAAATTCTCTAGATATGCAACAAGTTGCATTAGATACATTTAATATCTCTATGAGAATAGAAGAAGAATTTTAATAAATTTTATCCTGTCTATCGAAGCCTCTAGATTTTTTTTAGTTTAGAGGCTTTTTTCCTTTGTACTTTTATTTTTTTGTATTATATTGATTGCGATGAGACAATTAAACAACAAACAATTTGATACAAAAGAGGGAGCATCAGCTAGTCATAGCGAATTGTCTCATCCTCAATTAGCTCCCTCTGTATCACAAAAGGATGATATAATGATACTTACTTTAAAAAATAATCAAACTAAGCAACAAAAAAATTGGAATGATACAGCTTTGACTATAATGACTAGGAAAGATAATAAAGTTTATATCGAAACAATATATAGATATGCTCCTACTAAAAAATATACTATGACTTATAAGCAGTTTAAGGATTGGAGACTTGAAATTTTTAAATTAGGAGGTAAGTAATGACTAAAGCAAAAGATGTTAGAATAGGGGATTCTATTAAAACAAATTTGGGGCGTGTAATGGTTGTTAATAATATTCAAATTACAAAAACTAAAAATGAAAGAAAAAGATATTGTTTTTCTGGATTTTATACTTTAGCTCCAAAATGGGTAGTTGGTAAAAAAATAAAAGAAGATAGGTTTGAAAATACAAAAGTAGATATTTTAAAAGGAGGTAAGTAATGAATGAACAGCTAGAAAGTATATTGAACAAAGCACCTAACTTATATGATGGTGAGCATTACAATCTAAGAAACGACTCAGTAGCAAACTACATTGAGGACTTAGAATATCAGCTATATGTATTTGATGAAGATGAAATTGTTGAAGATGCAAAGCAGACATACGATTTAGCAAAGAGGTCTAATGTAAGCAAGTATACTTTGATGAATGTCAAAAGAGAATATGAAGATGTTAAGAAAGAATATACAGAGTTGAAAAAGCATTTAAAATATATTAAGAAAAGGGGTTAAGTAATGCAATCATCAGAAATAAGAACCTTGGTAGCTGGTAAAAGGCTACCTTGGGAATCATCAGAGTTAATAGCTCTTAAAATGATAAGGGATAGATTATATTCTTTTTATTCTTTAACAGAGGGAAACTTAGATAATATGAGTAAAATGATGATATTAAAAGAGTTAAAAAGTTTATCAACCTATACTGAAGATTTAATTAGATTTGTAACTAAAGAAATTGACAAGCTAATTGAAAGAGATGCAAAAGGAAACAAGGTCTGTAAGTTTTGCGAATCTAAAAGAGTTACTGTTTGTGAGCCTTGCATGGATGATTGGGCAAATGAATTAGATGAAAAGATGGCTAGGGATGCATTAGGATTTGATGAAACTATGAAGAACTTAAATAACTTAAAAATATAAATATGATACAATATACAGTAAGTAAAGAGGAACACAAGTTGATCTTGGAGATGATTGAGGTGTTTAGTAAAATATGTGCAGATGAACAAAAGAAAGAAAGATCACTTGAAATATTAAAGGACTTATCAGATGTCAAAAAACAAACTACCATCAGAGAAAATGTTGAACCCGGAATCTGCGACTGAATCATCTGGGTTTTTTTATGTTCCTCATGATATGAGGTATCATGCAGAAATACAATATGAGGGAGAGATAGCGATGAGATATGTTTGTGCTGCTGGTGAAACCTTAGATGAATTAGCACAAGACATTACCACCGAACTCCGCAAAGCTCGACATCGCCTCCCTCAAATTGTTCATGTTGAGGATTTAGAAACCGGGGAACTGATTACAAAAGATTTTATTCAAAATTATAATAAAGGAGTGTATAATGGATAAATTAGAACTGTGGATGTTTACCTTCCTAGATTGGCTAGAAGATATAGCACCATATATGATAACAGCGTGTTTATCAATAATTTTTTATCAACTAATAATAAGAGGAGTGTGATTTGAATCCTAAATTAGAAATCCCGGTAGGCAGATCAGCAGATATAACATTGCAGTTTGATCAGCCAAAGATCGGAGAAGGCCCGAATGGTCCTTATTATCTTTATGGTGTTGAGGTCATGGGGCAAAAACATAGTTATTTTGCTAGTGAGAAAGCTCATGAACTATTACAACATTATGGGAAAGGCGATGTTGTAAGAGTAGATCATAAGGCATTACCAGAAGGAAGATCTGTTTATAATGTTACTCCTGTATCTGGATCACCAAAACAGAAGCCAACTCAAGATGATTCTGCTGAAGGTAAGGTAAGGCATGGTTTTGCTATTGAAGCATATAAACAGGGTAAGCCTCTAAGTACAGAAACCATAAAAGAAATTAATGAATGGGTTGCATTTGTTATGCTCGGAAAAGCTGAAGAGGAAATTCCTTTTTAATGACAAAAGCACAGAAAACTAAACTAAATAAATTAGTTCGTGACTATGTTCTCCTTAGGGATAAGGTGTGTTTGAGGTGTGGAAAACAAAACAATCTCCATGCCTCACACATCTACCCAAAAGGTAAATTTAGAAAGATGCAATTTGATACTGATAATGTAAAGGCTTTATGTTTAGGATGTCATCTATATTGGTGGCATAAGCATCCGATAGAAGCCCAAGAATGGGCGGAAAAAGCATTAGGTGAGGAAAGGCTTGAAAGATTAAAAAAACAAGCAAATACGATAAATAAAAATAGATTAGATTACAATCTTTTAAAGGATGAGTTAGAAACAAAAATAAAAGATTTTGAAAATGTCAGTTAAATCAAAATATTCTGTTGAATCAATACAAAAACATGAGACTTATGATTGGTTACTATTTAAGCATTATGCAAAAAGATTAACTAATATTAAGTATTCATTCGGATTATTTGATGAAAAAAAATATCTTAGTGGGATATGTACTTTTGGAATTCCAGCTGTATCACAGTGGGCGGATAATTATTTAGAATTAAATAGGTTATGTGTCAATGAAGGACTTGAAAAAAATGTATTATCTTTTTTTGTTTCTAAATGTTTAAAGTTTTTAAATGATGAAAGAATTATTGTTAGTTTTTCTGATTCAAATCAAAATCATAATGGATATATTTATCAAGCTACAAATTGGATATATACAGGATTAAGCAATAAAACACATAAATTAATTTTAAATAAAAAAGAATATCATCCTAGACACATGAATAAAAGTGATGAGATGTTTTTAAATATAGTAAAACCTTTTAAGATTGATATTGAAAAATATACTAGAAATCAAATTTGGGAAAAAATCGGTGGAACAGTTTTTAAACAACTTGGAAAGCATAGATATTTTTATCCTAAAAATAAAAAACAAAAGAAGTTTATTTTAGAAAAATATAATATATTACCTTATCCAAAAGGTGAAAACAAAAGGTATGACGCTAATTTTAAACCACAAGTTCAAACAAAATTATTTTGAATAACGGCTACATAAAACTGCATAGAAAAATTTTAGATAATCCTTTAGTGATGAAATCATCAGATCACTTTGCTATCTGGATGTATTTACTACTTAATGCAGCTCATAAAAAATATGATACTTTGATTGGATCAGAAAGAGTTACATTGAATCCCGGTCAATTAGTAACCGGTAGAAAAAAGATAGCAAAAGATTTAAAGATCAATGAGAGTAAGGTTCAGAGGATTTTAAAACTTTTTCAAAACTGTCAGCAAATCGAACAACAAACGAACAACCTATGTCGAGTAATATCAATACTTAAATGGGATGATTATCAACAATCGAACATTCAAGTGAACAACGAGCGAACACTATACAAGAATACTAATAATATTAAGAATATATATATAGATCAATTTAATGAATTTTGGAATGTATACAATAAGAAGGTAAGTAAACCCAAAGCGATTACTGCATACAATAGAGCATTGAAGAAAGTAGATCATAAAACTATCATGGATGCTTTGAAGAAACAGAAGAAATTATGGGAAGGTAGGGATAAGGCATATATTAAACATCCTACGACTTGGTTGAATCAAGAATGCTGGGAGGATGAGATTGAACATATACAACCAGCCAAAGAATTTACTAGGCCAAAATTCCAGAAAACACCATCTGGATTATATAAGGCTTGGTGTATGAAATGCGGAAATAAGTTACTCCCTAATGAATACCAAATTAAGGGGAGTTCGGAGTGTTGCGGTGTTGATATGGTTCCAGAAAAACCAATTATCAACAATACAAAAAAACAGGATGAAAAGATAATGGGAGCAATATTTAATTATGAGTAATAGCTTTGATTGGTTATTTAAAAACCAAGTTAAGGATCATAAGCATAAATTTAATTTTGATTCTAAGTTGGCAGATGAAAGAATAAAACATTGTGAACGTTGCAACAAGTGTTGGGAGTTTGATAGATTTACATCAAGAAATCCATATAACCGAGCAAGAAAAAAACTTTTCTATAATTATTATGAAGATTTTCCTGTATATGGAAAAGAAAAAGAGATTTGCCCTAAATGTAAGGAGTAATTAATGGAATGTCCAAGATGCGGAAGTGGTCATTTAAATAAAAAAGGCTATCATTATAGTCGAAAAGATGGAACAAAAGTATCTAAAAGATACATCTGTATGAGTTGCGGAAAGCAATTTAATATCTCCCTAGAAGAAGAAGTAAGAAATACAAAAGACCTCCCAAAAATTTTATTATATGATATAGAAACTGCACCGATGGAAGTATTTGTCTGGGGATTATATAAGCAATATATTCCTCATAACAATATCATAAAGAATTGGTTTGTGCTTAGTTGGTCGGCAAAATGGTTATATGATGATAAAATACTTTCAGCAGTAGTAACTCCTAAAGAAGCAAAAGAACGATCAGATAAGCGAATTATTAAGGAAATATGGCAGCTTTTAGATAAGGCTGATATTTGTATAGGTCATAATATAGATCGATTTGACGATAGGAAACTGAGAGCAAGATTTATTGATAACGATCTAAAACCTCCTACACCTTATAAAACAGTTGATACTTTGAAGGTGGCCAGAAGAAATTTCGCATTTGTATCCTATAAACAGGATTATTTAACAAAGCATTTTGATCTTAATGAAAAAATTAACACCGGGGAGCTAGGAGGTTTTGAATTATGGAAGAGATGCGTAGCTGGAGATCAAGAAGCCTTAGATCATATGTTGAAATATAACAAGCAAGATGTTCGGGGATTAGAAGATGTATATTTAAAATTAAGGCCATATATAAAGAATCATCCGAATCTAGGAGTTATGATGGATGAAGATGTTTGTCCTTGTTGTGGATCAGATCATATAGAAGAAGAATATGATTCATTTTATTATACCACAGCAAATAAGTTTCAAGTTTATAGATGTATGGCTTGTGGAAATCCAAGTATAAGACATAAGAAAAATTCAAACACTAAACAAAGTAATTATAGGAGTGTACCATAAATTGCCCTATCAATCTTTTTATTTCAATTAAATAATTAATTAAACTTGTGAGCTGAACACATAGGCAAACAAGATAAGATGTGTTGGTGTAATTGAAGAATGATAAATGTAAGTAAATACTTTTAGTTGGCGTTAGAAGTAGGTAGGGCAAATATTTAAATAAGGGAGTAATATGAACAAACAAATCATAAAAGAAATAGAAAAGAGATTGGAAAAAGGGAAAAGAGAATATGCGGATCAATTAAACCCAGATGATGGTAGAGATTGGATAAAAGAATCTGTTGAGGAGATGTTAGATTGTTGTGTATATCTAGCAGCAGAATTATTAAGAATAAAAAACAAAAAGGAGCGTAAATCATGAAATACGATTTAGTAAAACCAACTCACTATATGAAAGTTATTTTAAAATCAAATTCTAATGGTGTAATTAATTTGCCAAAAGAAATAATTGATGAAATTGGTTGGAAGATAAATCAAAAACTTATTATTGATATTGTTACAGGATCAAGAGATGATGATTCAGAATGGCAATTTTTAGAAATAGAAAAAGAAGAAGATGCTAATTTTAAATATAGTGATATAAATTATAATTAATAAGGGAGTAAATCATGAAATTAGTAACCGAAACAAGTAAACAAGCATATAAAGAAATACATCAAGAGGGAATCGCAACTACACAAAAAAAACATATTTTTAAAGTTGTACAGGAATACTATTTTAAAAATGGTGTTGGTATTTCATTAAGAGAAATATGCAAACTTACTAATTATGAAATAAATGCAGTTAGTGGCCGAGTAAATGATTTAAAAAAACAAGGTAAGTTAAATACATGGTATAAGAAAAAATGTCCATTGTCATTTAGAACAATTAATGCTATTGAACCAGCAAGGAGTGAATCATGAAATTTTGGTTAGAATCTTTACAAGAAAATGCTTTTGATGTATTTATTGTAACAATAGTAATAATATCAATCATTGCATATCACTATCTTCAAAGATGGTATCTTCATAAGCATTTGCAAGAAATAAAAAATATACTTTTAGAAATTTTTGATGAGGTAGAAAAATGATGATCTTAGATATATCAGAATATTTATTAAATGGATTACTATTTTTAATGGTGGTTCATTATGTAATGTTTTTAATTAATAGATACTTAAAACCATAAGGAAAAAATATGCAACCACATACCGAACCCTGTCCAATGTGCGGAAAGAACAAGGATGAGTATGAAAGGCAAAGAGAAGAAAGGGAAATAAAAAAGAAAGAAATGATTGCATTTATTGTTGGAAGAAGATCAGTAACTCTTTTCAGCAAAAGGGAAAATGAAATCTTTGATGCAATATATTATTTAGGCATAAGAGACTTAAAACAAGTTGCGGATAACTATGGAATAACATACCAAGCTGTACAGAATTATCATGATAGAGCTATAGATAAATTAATTGATCTAGATTTTGAATTATGAAAATAATTAGTTTAGGAATGGGAGTGCAATCTACTGCTTTATATTTTTTAAGTAGTGTTAAAATGATAGAAAGAGCAGACCATGCTATTTTTGCTGATCCCGGTGCGGAGTTACCTAGAACTTATGAAATGTTGGAAATGTTACAAGAATGGGCAAAGTATAATGATGGCATTCCTATTCATGTTGTTAATGAAAGAAACCTTTTGCAAGATGTATTGAAAAAACAAAATTCACAAGGTGCAAGATGGGCATCAATACCAGCATTTAGTGAAAGTGGTGGAATGGTTAGAAGGCAATGCACAGGAGAATACAAGATTCAGCCTGTAATAAAAAAGACTAGAGAATTGCATGGATTAAAGCCAAGACAAAGAATGCCAAGAACAGAAATGTGGTTAGGAATTACATTGGATGAAATACAAAGAATGAAAGAAAGCCAATTACCAAGAATTGACTATGTATATCCATTGATAGATCAAAGAATGAGCAGAGGAGATTGTTTAAAGGTTTTTAAAAGATTTAATTTCCCAATACCTCCAAAATCATCATGCACTTTTTGTCCTTATCATTCGGATAAGAATTGGAAAGAAATAAAAGATAATTATCCAGAAGAATGGCAACAATGTATAGATGTAGATAATGCAATAAGGGATTCATCTAAAAGAGGATTAAAAGATAAAATGTATTTGCATAGATCATTAATACCATTAGAAAGAGTACAATTTGCAGATCAACAAGAATTGTTTATGTGCGAAGAAGGATTTTGTGGATTATAAAAATTTTGTAGAATAACAAATGTAATAAAAACAAATACATACAAAGCGTTTTTTCATATTTTTGTTTGTATTATTATGTATTAGTAGAGGTACGATTTAACCTCACTCGCTGAAAAAGATGTTATATATGGGCGATAGACAGGAATAAATCGCAGTTGTCCGGGCAACTATTTTAAAAATATGAAGATTGAACTAGAGCAATTAAAAAAAGAAGGCATCAGTTTGAATGTCGAATTGGTAGGTCTTAAAAACCTCAAGATCAACCAATGTTGGAGGCTAGAGTTTGATGTACCTTCAACAGAACCAGACCTCCCCAAACTCATGGAAAAACTTAATAAACCTTTAGCAATGGGTTTAATAGATCATGAGTGATAAACAAACGGGTAACAGACGATCAGATGGCAAGTTTGCAAAAGGTAATACTTTAGGAAATAGATTTAAAAAAGGCCAATCTGGAAACCCAAATGGAAGGCATGGAGCATTGGCTGATATTATTAATAGAGTTTGGGATGAACAGGATGAATCTGGTCTTACACAAAAAGAAAAGATGGTTCGCAGAGTGTTAAGTATGGCTATGAATGGATCAATGAATGCAGTTACTTACCTATCAGATAGAGCAGAAGGTAAGGCAAAAGAAACAAAAGAAATATCACATAGAACAGAACCAATAAAAATATTAAGCATTGATTAATGGCAACTTTATCAGCATCAGTAAAAAGAAGATTAACAGCATTAGCAAGGAAGAATAAAATAAGACCTACATCATTATTTAAGGTATATCGTAGAGGATTAGGTGCAGCCGTAGGTTCTGGAACAAGACCGGGACAAACACCATCAAGCTGGGCAAGTGCTAGAGTTAACTCATTTATTAAGATTGCCAAAGGAAGAAAAGCAATCAAGCATGATCCAGACCTAGCAAGGATGGAAAGGAAAAGAAGAAGATGAAAATTCGCAAGGTTGCAAAAGATAAAAGATTTAAAAGTGTACCAAAGAAATATCTCTCTGGCGTTAAAGGGGGCAAACGATCCCAGAGAGGTAGAGACTTGGCAAGAATGCAAAGGCTATACAAGGCCGGAAAGAAAGTTCCCAAAAGTTTGATGAAAAGAGTATTTGGTTAATTGGAACATAGATCAGAAAAGAAGAGAGATTGTAAAGCACCCAGCAAAAAGAAAAGTTTTGGTAGCTGGAAGAAGGTTCGGGAAGTCTCATCTTTCGTTAATATGGTTACTGTCAAGAGGATTAAAAGAGAACGAGAGGCGTTGGATAATTACCCCAAATTATCGCCAAGGTCGCAATACGACTTGGAAACTAATGAGGCAAATGTTTAGAGAATATGATTGTAAGATTAATGAAACAGATTTATCGGTTAAAATGCCTAATGGTTCAGAGGTTGCAATTCGTGGAGCAGAGAATGAGAACTCATTGCGAGGCGTTGGTTTAACAATGGTAGTTATGGAAGAATATAGTTATATAAAACCTCATGTAGGGATGAAATAATCTATCCTACATTGACTACAACAGATGGAGATGCTTTCTTCATTGGTACGCCAAATGGTTACGATCATTTATATGATGCTTACCTTAGAGGGCAAAGCAATGATCCAGATTGGAAGTCATGGCAATATACTACTGTAGATGGTGGATATGTACCAGAAGAAGAGATTAAGAAGGCTAAGTCAATGATGGATGAAAGAGCTTTTAAAACAGAGTTCTTAGCATCATTTGAAACCACAGGAAATAGGGCAGCATATAACTTTGATCGTAATACTCATGTAAGAAAAGCAGAACAATTATCAAGCAGTTTATTCTGGGGAATGGATTTCAATATACTTGGATCAGCCTGTCTTGGATGTTTTTTTATAGATAATGGGCAAGAGGTAATTCACTTCTTTGATGAGGTAAGAATACCTAATTCAAATACTGAACTGATGGCTATAGAGATGAAAAAGATCGCTCCTCATATTCCTGTGTATCCCGATGCAACAGGATCAGCTAGATCAACAACAAGCCATAGATCAGATCATCAGATATTAAGAGATCATGGCTTTCAAGTTATATCAAAGAAAGCAAATCCTCCTGTTACAGATAGATTAAATGCTTTGAATAGAATGTTAAGGGATGCAAATGGTAAGGTTAGGATGACGATTGATCCTAAATGTACAAACTTAATTAAAGACTTGGAACAGACTCAAAGAACAAATGATAATCGAATTGATAAAAGAGATGAAAGATTATCGCATTTTTTAGATGCTTGTAGTTATGTAATAGCTCATAAATTTTCTTTGGTCAAGCGTGTTCCTCTAAGTGTAGAGTGGTAGATATGGAATTTCATGATAAATTAACAATCCCTAATCTTGGAAGAATGGCAGTAATGGATTCAGTACGAAAAGCTGAAGATATGGTGTTAGAGGATGAGTATGCAAAGAAACAAACAGCTTTAGATTTTTATTACAATAGAAACATTGATTCTCATATTGATCCCTTCTTTCCCGGTCATACTCTTTCGCAGATTCCTGTAACCTTTTTAAGAGTTTTACCAAAGTTTGCAAGAGCTAGAATGATGTTATATAAAGCACCTCCTAGAAGATTTATCAATGGAGAGATGGCTGATGAATATATGGAATACACATATCATCTTGATTCTACATTAAGAACAGCATCAGAGTTAGCATGGACTTTAGGTATGATCCATGTAAGAAGTAAATGGAACGAAAGAAAGCAACGAATAGAATACGATATTCTCCCAAATGTAAAAGAATACTATTACGAAGGGGAAACAATACCTTTCGGATATTCTTATGAGATCGGTAAGGATGCACAAGGCAACAGGCAATTTTATTTCTTTAGTGAAGAAAGAGATGGTGAACCGGGATTACATTTTATGTTTACATCAGATGAAAAGATCAAAGCGATTGAAGGGAATCCAGAGATGATTAATATCTATGGAGTCAATCCAATATCTCGGATCATGTTTCCATATAATGCTAGTGATGTGGTACGCTGTGCAGTTAATTGTTCTATTGCATTTACTGAAGTTATGTTGGCAATAAGGTATCAAACCGGATCGCCTGTTATGACCGGAATAGATACAGAAATTCCTAATATTAAGTTTGGAATAGATCGTTTGATCTCTCTGCCAAGCGATGCTTCTCTATCCTATATTGCTCCTCCTTCAAATATACCAGCGATGATTCAAGGGATAAAAGAGTATTTGACTATTACAGCTCAAAATCATTCCCTTAGTATAAACTTCGCACAAGGTACGACTCCTCCTTCTGGTATCGCATTAAAGATTATGAACCTAGAGAATGAAGAAGCTAGAGAAGCTGATATTCCTTTGTTTAAAGAGTTTGAAGAGATGAGATATGAGATAGATCGCAAGATATTAGAGGTGCATACCGGGAGAGTATTTGATGAATCTTATGCGGTAGACTTTGAAGAAAGCAAGATGCCTTTAGAATGGCCACAAGAGAAAGATCGCCTCCAATTTTTATTGGATAATGGACTTATTTCTAAACGTGATCTTTACAAAATTTTTAATCCAGACATCACATCAGAAGAATTAGAAAGCAAACTTGAAGAGATTGATGAAGAAAGATTAGTTGAAGAGGTAACAGAACAACCTCAACAACCTCAAAGCATATTAGATGGATTATTAGGTGAGTAGTTTCGTAGATAAATATTATGATGATCTAGCAGCCATCAAAACAGAATTGGTTGCAAAGGTAAACAGATTATTACCAAGATTAGAATCATTAACAGATAGCCAACTCATTGAACTATCAAGATCATTAGACTTCTTTGAAGAGGCCAAGCGTTTGGGATATGATAAGATTGCAAAAGATTTTGAGAATGGTTTAAATAAAGAAGTAGCAGATACATTAAAAAAGGCTGGTGCTTTCGGAGTTGAGATTGGTGCTGTCAATCTTGAATCATTGCAATTAATTATGGATTTAGAATTGGATTCTTTGGTATCTGAAAACAGGGAGCTATCCAAACAACTTAAAAAAGAAGTATTTAGAGGATTATTAACAGGAGAATCAATTAATGAAATAGCAACAAGAGTTGAAACAGAGTTTTCTGGTAATGCTAGGATCGCTCAATCAAGAGTTGCAACAGGGGATGCGGTAAGCAAACTATTCAGAACCACAACACAAAAAGCCTTTGAAGGTGATGAAAAACAAAGATTTAAATATGTCGGGCCAAATGATAATAAGACCAGAGAGATATGTAAAGAAGTTCTAAGTGATTCTCAAAACAACAAAGGTTTTACATTTGCAGAGATAGAGAAGCTCCCGGTGACATTCACCGAAGGAGGAAAATATAATTGTAGGCATGAGTTTGTTCCTGTATGAAGTTAGATAGAGCATTGAATTTTACTCCTCAACTCTGGAATCAAGTAGGTCAGTTTGTTAGAGGTGCAATTAAACAGGATGCCTTAAAAGGTATTATGCAAGATGACAAGAGGCCAAGATACAAGCAAAGCAAATACAAAGCATATAAAAAGAATGATATGCGAAAGTTTGGTATAGGTGAAGAAAAGAAAGGAAAGGGAGATAGGCTTAAAGGATTTGAAGGTAGATCAATCAATACAGAAACTTCAAAAGTAAATCTGCATCTTACCGGGGATATGTTGAGACAAGTACAAGTAAAACCTACCTCTAATTCGGTTAGAATTACCTTTCTACAGGGAGAAAAAGTTTTAGGCAATAAGAAGCATGGCTATAATGTTTTTGGTCTTAGAAACAAGAATAGAAAAAATGCTTTAAGATTTTTAGATAGACAAATAGAAAAGACTTTGAAAAAAGAAACAAGCAAGCCTATCAACTTAAAGATAGGAAAACGATAACTCAACATGAGGTTAAAATGAACGAAGAAAGTCAAGTTCAAGACGTAAACGAACAAACTCCAGAGCAAGAGGTAAAAGAAGCTCCCGTCAATGAAGTGCCTTATTCTCGCTTTAAGGAAGTAATAGACGATAAAAATACAATGAAAGCTGAACTCGATGCTTTGAAACATCAAGTGTTGAAGGATGCAGAAGATAGAAAACTAAAAGAGATGGAAGCAAAAGGTGAATATGAATCTGCTTTGAATATGGTTAGAGATGATATTGGAAGGAAAGATTCACAAATTGCAGAAATGAAGTCTCAATTAGAAGTATATCAGTTACAGGAGCAAACCAAAAGAGAGATGCTTCTGGATAAGTTAAGCGATGATGACAAGGCTATATATGGCTCTTTGGATAATAATGCCCTAGAGGCTCATATACAGCGTTTAAATAAGCAATCAGTTCCATCAGTAGGTAATGACCAACCAGCAGAAACCCAAGGCTACAAAAGTCTTTTAGATGCTGCGAGGGATTTTCAAAAAGGAAAGATTGATGAACCGATCTATAAAAGGATAAAAAATGCCTTCCGAGCCAACCAAGTATAAAAAGGCAACTAACATACATGGATTCGATGATCCTACAAGTGGGAGAGTTACATCTGCCAACACTAGGGAAGGAATGAAATATAAGTTAGATGGCAAAGAAGTACCTTTTGAGGATGGCTTTTCTTTGTCAGTTGGTAGGGATAAAGCACCTTCAAAGATCAGATCATCTTTTTCTCATATTAGCCAAGAACGATGGGATAAAATTTTTAATAGGAGTTAAAAATGGCAGTTAATGATACCGGGGATTTAGCCGGTTCGCTGGTAGAGGTGCTATCCGATGCGATGGTACACTTTTCCAAATCTAATGTTTGTCTCCCTCTTGTAATGCAAGAGCAGAGAGATAGAGCAGACACAATCACTTTCCCGGTTTATAACTTAGGAAGTGCAACAGTATCTAGTGCAGATGTAGCAGCACATAGTGAACATGATTCAAATGAGATTGGTGCAACTGAATTAGATTCTGTAAAGAAAACAATTACTCTCGATATGTTCTCTATCAGAGTACCAATTCATGATGAAGCTGAATTATCAAATGCTAATGATGTTACAGGAATAGCTGGAGAGCTAGTTGGTAATGCAATAGCAGCAAAGGTCGATTCTTTGATCGTAGCAAACTTTGATAATTTCTCAAATACTTCAAACGATACAAGTAATGGTATTTCTGTTGATGATATATTTGCAGCTCTAGGAACTTTACAAGCTGAATCAGCTCCAGCTCCCTATGCAATGGTACATCACCCAAGAGCAGTATATGGAACTTATGGATTATCAAATGATCTAGTTACATCAAATCAGTTTGGTGGTTCTCCATCTTCTCAAGATGATATGTTGAAAACAGGATTCTTGGGAACTTTGGCTGGTATTGATGTTTATACAACACCAGAGATTTCAATCTCTTCTAATAATGCAATCGGTGCGATATTCTCAAAGATGGCTTTGGGATTTGGTTATGCTGGTGAAATGATGAGAGTTGAAGTTGAAAGGAAAGCAGCAGCTCTAAGAACAGATTATGTTGGTAGCATTTTCTGTGGTACAGCAGAACTAGCTGATACTTATGGTGTAGAGTTACAGCATAAAGTTACTTGATAACTAAATAAAAAAGGCGATGGGGAGCGTTTTGCTCCCCTAGCTAATAAAAGATATGGCACTAAGTAATAATACAATTTTAAAGGAATATTTCGCAGACCTAGCCGGGATTGATGCTTCCACAAGATCATTTAATGGATGCCTTAGAGCCGGGTTGGAGGCTGCTGGATATACAGGATCACTATCAACTGCTCTTAGAGCTTGGGCAAATGCAACAGCCGGAACTACAAATGCCTCTGTTAATTCAGCATTGAAGTTAGCTTTTGCATCAGCAATAGGATCAACTCAATCATCCTTATCTGGATTGGTTGGAGATTTTGCTGGAGATACTGCTAATTGGGAGGCATCTCTACAAGCATGGAATAGTGAATCAAGAAAATGGAATCTAATAGATAACCCCTAGAAGTAGACTAGGAAATTATAATCATGGAAAGGATTAAGATATGGCAACTTTAACCGGTGTAAGTATATCTAGTAGTTATACATCACTTTTAAAACTAGATGGAAATACAGACTCAACTGCTGCTGGTAATGGCAGTAATGCAATACAAGTAAAAACAGGAGACAACGAAGCAACTCCATTATTTTTAAATACAGATAGAGTTGGAATAGGTGGTCAGCCTTCAGAGGCTTTACATATTACATCAAGTGACGCCTCTGCTACGCCTGTTTTTTTAATTGAAAATACAAATGCTAATAATTTACCGGGGCAGATAAATTTTTATAAAAATACTTCTGATGAAGCTGATGATGATTTTCTTGGTCAAATAGACTTTGAAGGTAATGATAGCGGTGCAAATAGAACTGTATTTGGAAGAATGAACTCAAAATCAACTGATGTTTCAGATGGTAGTGAAGATGGAAACATAGTTTTCTCAACAATGAAAGCTGGTACATTGACAGAAACCTTAACACTTCAATCTGGAAATGTAAATATTAATACTGGAGATTTAGCTATTGGTAACTCAAAAGGAGATTCAATTACCACGAATACAGAAGTAGCTATTTATGGTGGTGAAGGTGGTGATGCAATACTTCAATTACTTGCAGATAACGCTGATAATACTGCTGATTTTTTTGGTATGAGACAGTTAGCATCTGGTAATTTTACTATGGGGCATCATACAGGTGGTGGATTTAATGATACACTTGTTATTAGCCCTTACGCAAGTGGAAATAATGTTGGTATAGGTGGAACGGCATCAACAGAGCTTCATGTTCAATCATCTGATAGAACAAGTTTTAGGCTACAAGGTACTGCTACAAGTGATGGAGTAGTCTCAGATATACAATTTTTTAATGCTTCCGATAGTGTTGGTGCTATTAATATGAATCGTGTGTCTAATGATGACCAATCTGATATGACATTTCATACGCAAGCAAATGGTGGAAGTGTTACTGAACGCATGAGAATAGACAGTTCTGGCAATGTCGGTATTGGAACAACCACTATTGATGCAAAGTTAGTCGTAGCACAGGCAAGTGCGGATACTGCTTTAAAAGTTTCTAGAGAAGATCAAGCCAATATTCAGTTAATTGCATCTGGAAGAGGTAGTGTAAGAAGTAGTGCATCATTAGCGTTGCAAACTGGTGGAGCTAATGTAAGAATGTTACTTGATGACAACTCCAGAATCTCGCTTAGTAATAATGATAGTGGTTCTGGAAATACAGTATTTGGATATTTAGCTGGTCAGTCAATAGATGCTGGAAGTGATAATAATGTTTTTATTGGAGAAAGAGTTGCGGATGCAACTTTAAACGATGCTTCAAATAACATAGGTTTAGGCTACTATGCTCTTTCAAGCTTAACCATTGGAGATAACAATGTAGTTATTGGTAGTAGTGCTGGTTTAAATATAACAGGAACTTCATCTGCTGTTTTAATAGGTAAACAAGCTGGAGAATCTATCAATAATGCTGATGCTTTAGGTAGTGTTGGAATTGGGCATCAGGCATTGAAGTCTAACACATCTGGACAAAAAAACACAGCAATAGGCTATTTGACACTAAGTGTAAATAATGATATAGGAGACTCAAACACAGCAGTTGGATATGAAGCATTAAAAAATTTCAATCCTTCAAGTGATGGACATGGTTTAAATACTGCTGTGGGAGCCTCTGCTGGTGAGGATGTTTCAACAGGAACAGGAAACACTTTGATAGGCGATAAAGCTGGAAACACAGGCAGTAATGACATTACAACAGGGACTTTAAATACTGTAGTTGGTCAGTTATCTGGAATTAGTGCTTCTGATGGTACAAATCAAACTGTAATTGGTAGAGGCGTAACAGGACAAGCAGATAACTCAGTAACACTTGGTAATGCAGATGTAACTGATGTTTATATGGCACAAGATAGTGGTGCTACAGTGCATTGTGCTGGTATTCAATTTCCAGCAAGTCAATCTGCGAGTGCAGATGCAAATACTCTGGATGACTACGAAGAAGGCTCACATTCACCAACTATTACTGGTTCAACAAGTGGAAGTATGGGTATGAATACAAGTTTTGATGAACTCGCCTATACAAAAATTGGGCGTGTTTGTACATTAACAGGATTATTATATATTACTTCAGACAGTTCAATTAGTGGTAATATCCAAATATCTTTACCATTTACAGTTGCTCAAGAAAATGATAGTTCAGATTTAGCGTATGGTGCTTGTCAGCTTGGAGGAACAGGAACAGCAATAAACGGAACTCCTGTAATTAGGGCACAAGGTGGAAATTCTTTTGCAACAATATTTGTTACGCCTAATGATGGAGGTGATGTAACTCAATTAACTAATGCAGAGGTTGACGGAACTTGGTTTTTAGGATTTACAATAACATACATAACAGCATAATTAAATAATTAATTGGATAATTAATTGGAACTAATAAGGAGTTAAAATGGCTTTATCAAAAGTAGAAAAAGATGATTATGAAGTAAGAGGTGAGTACAAGCATATTAATGTTCGTACAAAAACATCTGTTATGGAAGATGGCAAAGAGCTTTCATATTCATATCATAGAAAAGTATTAACACCAGATATGGATGTATCTGGAGAGTCAGCAGAGGTGAAAGCTTTGGCTAGTGCTTTGTGGACAGATGATATTAAGAAAGCATGGGCAGATAAACAAGCTGAAGAAGTTTAACAAATAAGGAGTCTCAAATGAATTGGGCAAAATATGCTGATAAGAAAGGCAAAACAGCCGATTTTAAAAGCAAAGAAAGAGAGTTACAACCAGCTCAAGAAGAAGTAAAAGATAGCAAGGGCAAGGTAGTACAAGAAAAAAAAGAAGCAGTAAAAGAATCATATATTGCTTTAGTGCAAAAGAGATGGGATGCTGAAAGTGGTGAAGTATTACCAGATCAAGAAAGACAGTATTCTTTATCAGAATTAGAATCTGAAAAAGCAAGATATGATGCTGATATGGCAAGAGCAAAAGCACAATCCGATGGATTGAAAGTTGCGATTGCTGATTTCAAGAAACTTTAATTCATAACTATATAGGAGTCAAAAGTGGCAAAAAAAGAAAAGAAACCACAAGAACAGATAATCACTTTATTTGATAAGGATTATAAAGAATCAGAGTTATCTGAAGAGCAGAAGCTAATGATTAATCATTGCTCAGATTTAGATCGAAAGATACAATCTTCTGAATTTAATCTTCAACAATTAAGATTTGGCAAACAGGCTTTCTTAGATGCTCTGAAAGCAAGTATTGGAAAAGATGAAGAACAAGATCAAGAAACTGAATAGCGGAGATTTTATCGTACTTCATGAAAATACTAACACTTCTTACGATATTCCTGTTGCTTACAGGATGCGGAAATCAAGGTTGGATAATAGCAAACATTCCTCTAGATCAAGAAAAAAATACGAATACAGTATTCATCGAGATAGTTGGTTCAGATAGTGTTATTCATTGGTATCATGGTAAAATTTATGAAGAGTCTAATTACTGTTATAAACATCAACATTATGAGGATGTAAAGATAAAATGATTGATACATTAGCATTATATCAAGAAGGTGGGATGGTTCTTTTGGTGGCATCTATGTTTTTTTATCTTGTCTATTCCATGAATGCAAGGTCAAGCGAACAAGCTAAAAGTCTTGAAGATTTAAAGATTGAAAACGAAGGCCAGACAAAACATATTGATGAGATTATAAAAGAAGTAGATGAACAAAAACAGATTCTAATAAAATTGATTGATAGGTTTGGAAGATCAGACGAAACATCCCTTGCTTATCGTAATGATATGATGAGGGAGCTTTCTGAAGCTAGTGAAAAAATAAGCTATTTATCTGGAAGAATAAATGGAAGGAACAATCATTAATGGATAGTTTGAGAGTAGCAGCAATCTCATTTGGTAATTATGCAATCGGTTTATCTCATATCCATGAGCTACTACAGATCATAGTCGCATTATTATCAATTATTTATTTAATCATGAATATAAAAGGGAAAAAGTAATGGGAAAGAAAGTATTAAAATGGTTGATAGAACTATTTCAAAAAGTTCTTGAAGGTCAAGTCAAAGCATTACAATCAGATGCATTTGAGAACAAGATAGCAGAAAAGATAGCAAAGAAGATTCCAGATTATCCGGGATTCGGAGATAAGGAACAAAAAGTTCTAGCTAAAGAAATAGTTGATATGGTAACTGATGAACTTGCAGAAGCATTAAAAATGGAGAAAGACTAATGCCCGGACATTATGGTAAAATGAAAAAGAAAGGCTCTAAAAAGCCGAAATTCAAGAGAAAAAAGAAAAAGCGATAGTAGGTATGCCTATTCCTCCAAAGAGTGTACAAAATGTAGCTAGGAGAGCATTAGAAAGAAGAAGGGAAGCTCCTAAATCTAAAAAGGGAGGAACTGCTGTTGGTATATCAAGAGGCCGAGATTTAGCTAGAGGTGCAAACATCAGCATGAGATCAATAAGAAGAATGGTGTCCTTTTTTGCTAGACATGATACACCAGCAGAGCGAAGGAACAGAAAAGAAAAGATTTCCAGAGCTTCGATCTCTTGGGATTTATGGGGAGGTAATCCCGGAAGAAGGTGGGCGGAGTCAATCGTAAGGAGAATGAAATAGTGTACAAATTTGGAAAAAGATCAAAAGAAAGATTGAAGGGTGTAGATCATCGGTTGATTATGATCTTAGATGAATTAATAAAAATTATGGATGTTACTATCATTGAAGGTTTACGATCTGCTAAAAGACAGGAACAGTTATTAAAAAAAGGTGCAACAAAGGTTAAGTATTCTAAGCACATGGAAGGAAAGGCAGTTGATTTAGCTCCATATCCGATTGATTGGGAAGATAGAGATACTTTTCATTATATGGCTGGAATGGTTAGGGGAATAGGACATCTTTTAAATATTAAGGTTAGAGTTGGAGCTGATTGGGATAGTGATGGAAATACAAAAGATAATTCGTTTGATGATTTAGTTCACATAGAGTTAGTTGATTAATGTTTTCATATTGTACAATAAAAGAAAAAAAATGTGGTTTTTGTGGAGAGTATAGAGGCGATCTTTTTTGTGGTATTGAAAAGAAAGATAATAAAATAATTAACATGAAAAAATGTCCATATAAACCGAGGAAAAGATAATGGAGCGTAAAAAAACAAGATTAGAAAGAGCTATGAGTAATGATTTTGCAAATGAAAATCCTTTTGAAAATATTGATGAGGCCATTGTATTGGCAAAGCAATTAAAAATTTATGATGTAGTTGATCCAAATGGTAAAACAATTCACAAAATAGCAGAAATAATTAATAGACTCCAGAATGCAGAGTTTGAGGTTCTGGATGTAAACTTTGGAGATTTTCAAGCATGAGTACATACGAATCAAATTTATGCGACTTAAACGATGTCCTCTTTGTATTACCAGAGGCATCAAAATACAATCAGAGATCATTGCTCTCCCCGAATTGGGTGGCATCATCTACATCTAACCTATATAATCTTTACTCTCCCGGATATATTTCATCGGATGCTGTATTATATAAAGATGGTCAAGATTTAGGAGTAGAGGCTGGATCAGAGCCTTCTAGTGGTGTAGAGTGGAGATATACAGATAATCTTATTCAATACTTTGAAACAGGAACAAATGTAAGCCAATTAAATGGATCAATATGGGAGATCGGACAAGATACAGATACATTAATAACAAATACAATTATCCCAAGAGCTAGTGATATGATTCGATCAATGACTCAACAACCTATCTATCCAAGAAGAGGTGTTGGTATTGCAAGTAAAACAGGGCATGACTTCCCGGAGGTTATTGTGATGGCTACAGCGTATCAAGCAGCAAGTCTTATCGTTGGTGTTTATGATACAGAATTAAGAGATGAACTAGCCGGGCAAGTGATGAATACAGAAGAAACAGGAATTATTGATAAAATAAGGAATGGATCAATATCACTTTATCAACATAATGATCTAGCATTAAACAAAGGCATTGTAAGAAAAAAGTCAGTAAATGGATCAAGCACAGCCGACATTGTAGATATTAGAGGTAGATGTTCAGTTGAATATGATTTAATTGAGGTTAAAATAGATTCCGGGGGAACACTTACGAGGGG
>VTLG01010508.1_pt1 | contig 28217 bp, 26 predicted proteins | sample 4694571 | NCBI WGS metagenome assembly VTLG01 (sample SAMN12604809, study PRJNA352737) | marine metagenome | biome: ENVO:00000447; feature: ENVO:00000209|ENVO:00000569|ENVO:01000036; material: ENVO:00002151; isolation source: viral sequences binned using virsorter ...
ATAGTCGGCACAGCAATATTATCTGGTATTAAAGGTTACGCTATACACACAGGTGGTGCAGTGCCAAGCACACTTGCATCAAAAGTAGATGTCAATGGATTATCTGATGGTGTCATTCTCGATGCAGATGCCGATACAACAATAAGCGCGGACACCGATGACCAGATAGATTTTAAATTAGGTGGCACAGATTTCATGTCGCTTACCACCACTGGTGCCACAATCACAACCAGCGGCAGTGCTGCAAATACTTTACAACTAACATCAACAAACGCTGATGCAAACGTTGGACCAATTATTAAATTTAATAGAGATTCAGCTAGTCCTGCTGATGGAGATACTTACGGCAGCATAGATTTTTTTGGAGATAATGATGCGGCAGAATCTACAAGATTAGCTGATTTTTTCTGTGTTTTATCTGATGCAAGTGATGGAACAGAGGCTAGTAAAATGACTCTAAGAGTTATGAAGGCTGGCACAATAAGAAATGTTTTTGAAGCAAATGGAGATGAAATTGTTTTTAATAACGATTCTGTTGATATAGACACTCGATTTGAAAGTAACTCAAACACACACATGTTGCATGTTGACGCTGGTGCTGAACACGTAAATATTGGATCAAGTAATGTAAGTGATGGTGATGATGCCTCATTTAATATTGAGGGAAACACATCTAAATATGCTCAAAAAATTTATCAAGGGGCCACTGGCACACAAGGTGCAATTAGATTTCACAACCCAAATGGAACTGTCGGTAATATTCACATGAGTGGTTCTTCTACAGTGTTTGCAACATCATCAGACTATAGATTAAAAGAAAATGTGAATTACTCTTGGGATGCAACAACAGAATTAAAAAAATTAAAACCAGCTAAGTTTAATTTTAAAGCAGATGCAAGCACAACGTTAGAAGGGTTTTTAGCACATGAGGTTGCAGACGTAGTGCCTATAGCTGTTGATGGTGAAAAAGATGCAGTTAATGATGAGGGTAAAATAGTGCCACAATCTATAGACCAATCAAAACTAGTGCCATTAATGGTAAAAACTATACAAGAACTAGAAGCTAGAATTAAGACATTGGAGGACGCATAAGATGAGCCAGACACAAGTAGAGAGATTGTTTATAAAAGATAGAACGTCATTAATGACAGATGTTTTTAGATTGACCACCACTTTAACTACAACAGACGCTGATATTACAGCCAATCTAGAAAGAGCAGATGATGCAGTAATAGGTAAGTTGGGTGGTAATATGACAGAGAGTTCTGGTGTTTTTACTTTTCCATCCACTGGCATATATAAAATTACATTTATAGTTACAGGATTTAGAGATGGAGAAAGTCGTTACGCAGGCATGCAAATTTATGCCACTCAAGATGCCACTGCTGGGTCAGTCAACTGGGATTCACTAGCTTTAAGTTATGAGGGAGCAACTAATGCAGATGCAAATGATAATTTTAGTTTTACAATGATAGCCACTAGTTTTTTTGATTGCACAAATACTTCAACACATAAAGTAAAATTTTATGTAAACGCTGCTGCTAACTGTGGTTTTAGGGGTGATTCTAATAGAAATAACACATGTATGATTTTTGAAAGAGTAGGAGACACATAAGATGAGAGAAGACGGTAGACCAAATCACATAGAAGATTACTTAGTACAACTACATACACAACAATGGTTTGGTTGGAGCGATAGTAAAAATAAAATATATGCAAATTTAATTTTGCATCCAAAAATTTATGATGCAAGTTCTAAAGGCCTTGTTGATAATCCACATTCAAAACCATCAGAAACAGATTGCACTAACGGCTTAAAAGCATTGCAAGATGCATGGGACTTAGAGCATGACTCTTACAAGTCTAAACGTAGAGCAGAATATCCAAGCATTGCGGATCAGTTGGACGACATATATCACAATGGTGTTGATGGTTGGAAAGCTACGATAAAAGCAGTAAAGGATAAATATACAAAATGAGTTATATAGGAAGACAAAATTTAGGCGGAGCATACAGACAGCTTGATGATATCTCATCAGGTTTCGATGGTTCTGATACTACACACACAATGCAGGTCAACTCACAGAATGTAACTGTAGGTGACGTGAATCAAATCATACTATCTCTTGGTGGTGTGATACAAAAGCCAGGCACAGACTTTACAGTATCTGGTAGCGTATTGACATTCACAACAGCACCAGCATCAGGCACAAGTTTCTTTGCAGTGCTACTAGGTTCAGATAATGGTGGAACGGTGACACCGACTGATGGGTCTGTTACTACATCTAAGTTTGCAAGTGGTGTAGCTATTGGTGCAACGGGGACTGCAAACACTTTAGCAGGTATTCCATTTTTTAGTGATACAACTAATGGTTCTATTTATACACACGATGTGTCAGGCACAGATGATACCGCAGCAAACAATACTGCTTTTGGCTTAACCGCTATGGATGCTATTACAACTGGAGATAGTAATGTTGCTATAGGTCATGCTGCAGGATCTGCAATGACTACATCTGAAAAGAACGTAATCGTTGGTAAAGATGCTGGTTTAGTTAAAGCTAATAGTTCTAATAGAGGTGTGCACGTTGGTTTTGAATCGGCAAAAGGTTTGACCACTGGAAGTGATGTTTTATCCATAGGTTATCAATCTTATTTGGCAGCAGACACTGAAACGCACAATTTAGCCATTGGTAGACTTGCACTTGGTGGTTCAATAGCTGGTGCAGAATACAACGTGGCCGTTGGTAACTTCACACTCGATGCTTTGACTTCTGGTGATAACAATGTTGCTGTTGGTTACTCTGCTGGAACTGCAGTTACAACTGGTGGTGAAAATATACTAATAGGATATGAGGCTGGTAAATCTATAACTATTGCTGGAAACAACGTAGTTGTAGGTTATCAAGCCTTCGAAGACGCGGTAGTAGAAAGACAATGTGTTGCTATTGGAAACTATGCATTAGCAAATCACAGAACAACATCTAGCACTGTAAATGATACAGGAAACACTGCTGTTGGTTATGCTGCTGGTGATGTAATTACAACTGGATCTGGAAATGTAATGATTGGGGCAGTGGTGGACCCAAGTGGGTCTAATGGTGAAAACCAAATTGTAATTGGTAATACTTTTTCTGGTAATGGAGACAACAAAGTTAATTTTGGAAGTGGTTTAGGATATATATGGAACTCTTACACACAAAATGCAACTTGGACTCAAGTATCAGATGAGAGAACTAAAAAAAATATTGAAACAGATACTTTAGGATTAGACTTTATTAATGAATTAAGACCTGTAACTTTTAATTGGAGAAAAAATGAAGAACTAGATTCTACTTTTAAAGAGTCTCTTTTAAATAAACATATTGATAAAGATGATAGTGCAACAATACATGGTCTTATAGCACAAGAGGTAAAGGCTGCTATGGATAAAGTCGGTAACTCAACATTCAACGGATGGGAAGATACTGTTGACGGTCAAGCTGTTTCAAGAGAAATGTTTATCACACCATTAATAAAAGCCGTGCAAGAGTTATCTGCAAAAGTAAAAGCACTAGAGGAGGCATAATATGGCAGTAACTAAAACATGGGTATCCGCTAAACCAAAAAAAAATGCTGATGGTAATGTAACAGAATGGTCTGTTGAGTATAAGTACACTGACGGTGACTTTTCTCATACATTTAAAAAATCTGAAAAGATAGACACACCATCAAAAAAACCAAGTGACTACACTAAAGCTGAACTATTAACTCTTATGGATGAGGCACATTGGGATGATATGTTTGCAAAAAAACATAACGTTTACAAAAACCCACCAGCGGCAGAAACGACTGACGCTAGTTTTGATGTAAGCACATTGAGTGATAGCTAATGTTTGGCGTTCGCTCATTTGCAGCAACAACGTTTGCCAGCACAGGTAATGATGAAAACTTTATCATTATATCTGGTAATCAGGTAACTGCATCTATAGGCGACGTTACAATTACAGGTGTTGCCGAGCACTCCGTAACGGGCAACGCGCTTACAGGCTCTACAGGTTCTGTAACAGTAACAGCTGGAGCAACAGTCACAGTAAGTGGTAACAGTGTTACAGCAGCAATTGGTGATGTAACACTTAGCGGAGCTGCAAACTTCTCTGTTACCGGTAATCAGGTTACTGTTTCTGTTGGAGATGTTACACCGGCAGCTGCAGCCAATACTAGTGTAACTGGTAGTCAAATGGGCACCGTGGCCACTGGAACGGTAACAATTACAGCGGATTGTGTGGTAATACCTACAGGCAGCTCAATCACAGTTCAAACAACAAGCGCTGGTGTGGTCACTTGGAACGATATAGAAGTTAACGCAAGTCAAACATGGACAGACGTTGCAGCATAGGGTATAAGTAATTATGGCATCATCATTTTCTACATCACTAAAACTTGAAAAAATGACCACCGGTGAAAAGGCCGGTTTATGGGGCACAGTTACTAATACAAACCTTGATCTAGTAGAGCAAGCTGTAGGTGGCTATGTTGAGCTAAGCTTAGCATCTGGTAACCAAACACCAGCTATCAGCGATGGCGCTGCATCAGATGGTCGTAACAAAGTCATAAAGCTTACAGGCACACTATCAGCAAACAGAAGTTTAATATTTCCAGACTCTTGCGAAAAGACATATCTTGTAATCGATGGCACAACTAGAAGCTCGAGTCACTATACAATAACAATCAAAACAAGTTCAGGCACAGGTGTAGCAATGCCCGTTGGATCTACCATGCTTGTAATCGTGGATGGCACAAATGTTATTACAGGTATTACACAAAAAGGTTATGTAACCACAACAGGTGCATACACAGCTGTAAATGGTGACCAAGTGATTGTAGATACAAGTGCAGCTGCAGTAACGGTCACATTACCTGCAAGTCCAGCTGTTGGTAACGAAGTGCATTTTCTAGATGGTAAACTTAGCTTTAACTCTAACAATTTGACTATCGCCAGGAACAGTCAACCAATACAAGGTTCAGCTAGTGATTTAACTGTCAATACAAACGGACAGAGTTTTACGCTTGTGTACGCAAATTCAACAAAGGGTTGGGTCAAGAAGCATTTTGCTGGAACGTAAGAGGTTTACATGGCTCTTATCAACTTAGATATTATACCAGGTATAGATAAACAAAATACAACCAAGGGTGCAGAGCGTCGTTGGATAGACAGCGACAATGTTCGTTTTAGATATGGACTACCAGAAAAAGTTGGTGGTTGGGCATCAGTGGTTAATGATAGTATTGTTGGTGTTGTTAGATCACAACACCCTTTTTTAGATAAAAATGGAAACAGATACATTGCTCTAGGCACGGATAAATTTTTATTGTTATACTTTGAAGGACAGTTGTTTGACATATCACCTTTTGATGCAGCAAGACAACAAACCAGTTGCACACTTGCAACAACAAACACTTCTACTTCAGTTACAGTAACAACAGGATCAGCACACGCTTTGGAGGTTGGTGATATAATTTTACTTGACTCAGTGACCTTGCCTAGCGGAACGGGGCTTAGTGCATCAAACTTTGAGGACAAAGCTTTTATGGTCAACACAGTGCCTAGTCCTACTACATTTACAATTACATCAAGCGCCGCTGCAAGTGCTAGTATATCAACAGGTGGTTCTACGACTGTAGAGTTTTATACAAAAGTTGGACCACAACAACAAACATACGGTTACGGATGGGGAGTTGGACCTTGGGGTGGTAACGTGGTTGGAGCCACAACATCAACAATAAATGAGGGTGGTGCGTTTAGTAATAGTGATACAACTTTAACACTTACAAGCGCTGCTTCTTTTCCAAGCTCAGGCACAATACAAATTGGCAGTGAGTTAATAACTTACTCTGGTAAGTCTAGTAATGACTTAACAGGACTATCAAGAGGAGCAAATGGCACGACAGCTGCTGAGCACTCTAACGGCGCTACAGTCACAAACGCATCTGATTTTAGTGGTTGGGGTATAGCAATACCAGCTGACCAAGCGACACTGGAACCTGGCCTCTGGTCACTAGATAACTTTGGTGAGGTGTTGATAGCAACAATTGCAAATGGCGAAACATTTACTTGGAACGCAGGAGCAACGACGCCAACCTCAAACAGAGCATCAAAGTCCACAAGTAGTTTTGCAACAAGCAACAATCCTACTGCATCGAGGCTTACACTGATATCTCCAACAACTAGACACTTAATACATTTTGGAACAGAAACAACGATCGGTACAGCTAGCACACAAGACGATATGTTTATACGTTTTTCATCACAAGAAGATATTAATACATTTACACCAACTTCTACTAACACCGCTGGCACGCAAAGACTACAAGACGGCACGAAAATTGTTGGTGCATTAAAAGCCAAAGAAAATATTTTAGTATTTACCGACAACGCTGTGTATATTATGAAATTTGTTGGATCACCTTTTGTTTTTGGTTTTGAACAAGTTGGTACAAACTGTGGACTGGTTGGAAAAAACGCTGCGATTGAAGTTGATGGTGTTGCATATTGGATGAGCACAAAAGGTTTCTTTGCATTTGATGGTACGGTTAAAACGTTGCCGTGTTCTGTAGAGGACGAAGTGTTTGATAATTTTGACAATACAAAAGGTCAACAAGTTTATGCAGGTATAAATAATTTATTTTCAGAAATAATTTGGTGGTATCCAGCGAACAGTGATTTTAATAATAAAGCTGTTGCTTACAATTATGCAGAGTCAGCTCAAATACCCGGAGGAGTGTGGGCTTTATCAACAGAGGCAAGAACATCTTGGATTGACTCTGGTATTTATCAAAAACCATACGCGACTAAATTTGACACCACAGGCACAGGTAGCTTTCCTGTAATTCTTGGTGAGAGTGGATTAGGACAAACTAAATATTTTCAACACGAGGTTGGCACTGATCAAACAAACGAGGATGGCACAGTTACGACTGTTTCATCTTTCATACAATCTTATGATTTTGACATACAAGGTGAGGCAAGTGCCGGCGATAATTTTTTATCTGTTAGTAGATTTATACCTGACTTTAAAACTATACAAGGGACAGCTGACGTTACACTAAACATAAAAGATTTTCCAACTAACTCTGATACCGCATCAGAAACGACACCTTTTTCTATAACATCATCAACAACAAAAATAGATACACGTGCACGTGGTCGTTATGTAAATGTAAAGATAGCAAATGCAAACGCAAACGAGGCATGGCGTTACGGAACTTTTATGCTTGATGTAAAACCAGATGGAGCAAGAGGTGGCTAAGATAGTAGTTAGAGTTACAGAGCCAGCATCAGAGTATGATCAGTCAAACCAAAGACAGATCAACAGATCAACCAGCTCTATCGTTGAACAATTAAACTCGTCTTTTCAACAAGACCTAAAAGACGAACTAGAAAGGTTTATATGGTTCTATGGCCAATAATTTTTTAAATAAAAAAGTCGATCTTACAACGACTAATTTGACGGTGCTGTACACGGTGCCTGCAGAAACAACAGGTCTTATCAAGTCAATACTGGTTTCTAATGATGATGCTAGTAACGCATGTGAGATTACAGTCACACTGGTAAATTCAGGTGGCACGATATTTAGTCTGTTTAAGCAGAAGGACATAGCTGCTAAAACAACAACCGAGCTTTTGACTCAACCTTTAGTCGCGGAGGAGTCTGAGGTAATTAAAGTGCAAGCAGAGAATGCCAATGATTTACATGTGGTGTTATCTGTATTAGAAATAACAAGAGACTAGGAGGAAACATGGCTTTTGAAGAACCAGGTTCAGTAGCATACTTATACGAGGGCGAGAAGAAAATAGCTCAAATAAAGGTTGATACGACCGTTGTACTAAAAAACATAAAGACAGGCAAAGAATACAATTCTGATGCTGAGGGTGACGCTGACGTAGATGACCCAAATACAGACACAAAAAGAGAGGATATCTCTAGAAGTGTCTATATAAAGGTAGCAAAAATGCCAGCTATGGGCTCTGAATCGTAGTTGCGTTTTATGGTAAAAGGCGGTAAATTAAGAAAAAACAAAGAGCTTATTTCAAGCATGGCTCACTTGCGCACTCACATTGATTATAGGATTATTAAATAATGCAACAAGGTATTGGAAATTTAGCACAAAGGCCAGAGTTTGGACTAGGTGATTTTGTTAGTGACGTATTTAAGCCGGTAAGAAAAGTAGTTAACAAAGTAGTTCCAAGAGAGTTACAACCAATCTTACCTGTGGTTGCTAGTGCTTTTCTTGGTCCAATGGTTGGTAATTTGTTTGGTGGTATAGCGGCATCTTCACCAGCTCTTGCAGCGGCTTTGGGTGCAGGTACAACTAGTGCTTTTACACAAGCATTAACAGGATCAGGTCAAATAGATCCAGCGAGCACATTAATATCAGCAGGTATCGGTGGTATTAGAGGTTTTCAAGGACCAAGAGCAGGAGTTGAAAAATTTGATTATAGTGGAGCCACAGGAAGAACACCAATGGTTGATGGACAGCAAGATGTGTTTTTAAGAAACCCACAAGAAATAGAAGCTGCTAGACAAGCAGTAGAACCTACTTTTTTTGAAAAACAAATAGAGAAAGCTCAAGCTTTTACAGGTAAAGCTAATATAGATCCGATTACTGGCAAAGCAATTTTTGACTCAGACGTTTTGGGTATTCCTACTACAGGCACCGGTCCAGAAAGTTTCTTTAAGGGTTTAACTAGTTATGGCTCAGAGTACATAGCAAAAGCTACAGCAGAAGAGCAGCTTGATTTAGAAGAACAAGAGCGACAAGCTGGGATAAAGTCAGCTGCTGATAAAAGAAAAGACAAACAGATTTATATAGACTTTGTTATGAGAGCAGGATTTTCAAGAGAAGAAGCAGAGAGAATGGCTGAAGGTGCAGGGTACAGTGAGGGTGGACGTGTTAATGCATTTCTAGGTAGATTTTTTAGTAAAGGTATTGGACAGGCAGCTAAACTTGCAGAGATGGGAATAAAACCATTTGGACAAAAACAAACTTACAAACAGAGTGTAAAAACAACAGGAGTTTCTGAAGAACAGTTTAAAGAAATATTAGAAAAACAACTTAACAGAGTCCCTGATGAGGTTGTAGACCAACCAACAGGTGAAGCTCTTTACAGATCTTTACTAGATGCGGAGGCTGTAATAACAGGTCAAAAACTTGGATTACTTACACAAGAACAAAGAACACAGATTGCAAAAGCTATGAAAGACAAAGTTTCTAAACAAATTTATGACAATCCTGTCCCTGGTATGAACAATGACTATTTAGAATACATGGATGATGCTATTGGAAGAATGGATGCTATTCTTGAAATAGAAAGATTAGGTGGTGATCTAACACCAAAACCAATTTTTGATGGTAAAGAAATTATAGGAGCTCAAGTAGATTTTAAACAATTAGATGAATTAGGAGATAAAGGAAAAGATAATATTGTTCCGTTTAAGCCAAAAGATGAAAAAGCAGAGGGTGGTCGTATAAAAGCGCAAGACGGTGACTTTATGGGAGGACTAGAAGCAATAATGGCGTTTGCTCCAGAAAGAGGTGGAGGAGTTAATGAAGAGGCTATAGCTGAGTACATGGCAAAAATACAAACGGGTGAACTAGTTTATGATCCTGAAACAGACAGCTTTATACCTGCTCCAAGGAAAAGACGCAGACAAAACACTAGACCTGCTGACAATGAAGAATTTATGTCTGATTTAATGTATAGAATGAGAATGAACGAAATGTATGGTAAAAAAGAAGGTGGTCGTGTTGAACTTAAAAACGGTGGTGGCAAGGTCCCAGGTCTACCACCAGGAAAACAGGTTGACGCCAGAGAAGGAATGTTTATACCTATGGGAGGGGCTAAAAGAGCCGACGATGTGCCGGCAATGCTATCGGTCAACGAGTTCGTACTAAACGATAATGCAGTGGCAGGACTCGGTAAGATGCTAACAGGTACACCTGACCCAAGGGCCGGGGCTCGTGCACTGTATAAAATACAAGATCAATTGGAGGCCATGGTCGTATAATGACAACAACACAAATTACAAAAACAGAATTTGCACCATCCATAGCGGGAGCAGCTGATGCCTTTACCGCCAGACTATTACCAACAATAGATCCAGCAAAAGCAATTCAAACAGGTGCGTTTGCACCATCTGTTGCTGGAGTAACCGCTCCACAAAAAGCTGCACAACAAATGGCAGCAACACAAGCAGGACTTGGTGCTTTAACTTTTGACCCTGTATCAGGAACTATTACAGATGTCGGACCAGGCACAGGAATCGCAGGCTTTGAACCATTCTTACAACAAGCAGCAGGATTAGCTGATGCGGGTGTAAGCGCAGCATTATTAGGACAAGGTGTGGGTCGTGCAGACATAGACGCGGCTCGTGGATTAATTGGACCAGGACAAACAATGCAGTTTATGTCACCATTCCAAGAACAAGTTATTGATGCAACCAAAGCATCGTTTGAAAATAAAAGATTACAAGAAAGACAAAAGATAGCTGACCAAGCGATAGCTGCGGGAGCTTTTGGTGGAGGTAGAGAAGGTGTGCAACGTGGTGTATTTGATGCACAAACTAATTTAGGTCTTGCACAACTAGAGGCTGATTTAAGAGCTAAAGGACTACAACAAGCACAGGCACAACAAGCACAAGCGATTAGTCAGTTTGGTGCGTTGAGTGGATTAGAACAAGCACAAGCGACACAGAACTTAGCATTGCTTGGACAAGCGGGTGGCGTGCAATCAGGACTTGCATCACTACAGCCACAACTAGTGGCAGGAAGTATTGGAGACCTATCAACTATCGGACAACAATCACAAGCGCTCAACCAAGCAGCATTAGACGCACAAGCGGCAGCTAACCGTGAGGCAGCATACGAGGAACAACAAAGACTAGGCTTCTTTGGTTCTCAGTTGTCACCATTGATGGGTGCATACGGAGCACAAACACAGTTTGCAACAACACAACAAACACCGCCTAGTACACTACAAACTATTCTTGGAACAGGATTAGGTATTGCAGGACTAGCGAGGGCATTCGGGTAATGAGTAGAATATTACAAAGACCAATGTTTAAAAGAGGTGGCACCACTAACACTGGTATCATGGATGGCTTTGAGGACATGAACACAGAAGATAGAGTAAAAGCATCAAATGGTCTTTCTATTGAAGAACAACTGGCAGATAAAGACAAACAAATATCAACTATAATGGCTGGTTTAGACGACAGAGCTAGGGTGCCAGAATATGATCCAACTTTTGATGAAGGGCTGGCATTTGCAAGGGCTGGTTTTAATATAGCTTCCGCACCAGGGGGCAGACCAATTACACAGATAATAGGAGAAGTTGGACAAGAAAGCTTAGATGATTTTGCAGCAATAGGTCAAAAGAAAGCAGAATTTGCAAAAGAACAAAGAGAAACTGATCTGTCTATTCAATTAGCAAAACTTGATGTTTTGCAAGACGATAAAAAGATCTTGGCAGATGCGTTGGATAAAGACGAATTTGAAAGGGCTATGGAAGACGCAGAAGGATTTAATAAAATAATAAGTTCTAAGGATGCTACTTTTGAACAAAAAGAAAGTGCATTTAAAGCTTTAAATTTCTTATTAGATTTCCATGTTGCTGAAGAATTAGATATTACTGAGAGACTAGGAGCACAGGATGAAGTTGTTTCAGAAATGGCTGCCGAAGGTAAGACACCAACCTCTGATCCACTTGAGTATGAAGCACTTTTACGAAAAAAATTAAGATCAAAAAAATTACCAACATATAACTTCTCTTCTATTTACAGAGAATTAGAAGAAGCAGCTGCTAAAGAAGGAATACCTTACTTTGCAGAGGGTGGTCGAGTAGAAGCTCAAGAGGGTAAATTTATGGCTCCTACAGAACAAGGACAATCACCAAGAGGTTCTATGGGTTTAACTTTTCAAGAGCTAAGAGCAAGATTACCACGAGAAGTATCAGACGAAGTAGTAAGATTAATCGCAACAAGTGAAGAAGCTCTACTAGATTTTGCAAACTTAGAAACACAAGACGACATAGCTTTATTCAATCAGAAATATCAATCGGATTTACAACTACCATCACAGGTGGCATAACGTGAGTATCTTAGAAGCAAGAAGTCTTGCTGAAAAATACAGGCAAGCCTATGAGGACAAAGTCGACGAGACACAACGAGAGGCACAAAAAACCATCACTGAGATGGGTGGTGAAGATCCGCTTAACATTTTAAAATCAGCCACGGGTCTAGGTATGGACCCAAAACAATATCAAAGAAGATCAAGAGGCGAAGTGCAAAGAGGCATGGAACCTAGAGAGTTTATTAGTGGTGGTTTTAAATTAAAAGACATGACTGGATTTGATACTTTTGAAGAGCAAAAAGAATTAAGTGAGTTTTTGCAAAAGTACGGCGCGGCAAACCGTCTTGGTGAAGGCATTGTAGCAGCAGAAATAATTTTTGGTGCACCTGCTTTAATTAGAGCTGGTATTAAAAATGCCCCTAAAATAGCTCGTGGTTTTAAAGAAAAAGTTGCACCCTTTATAGGACCAACGATTGCTGTTCCTGCAGCGATTGGAGCGGGCGCAAGTCTTGTTGAGGGGTACGATGCGCAGGCTGCGTCACCAAAAACAGGAATTAAAGTTGGTGAAACACTTGCTGATAAACTTAAAATAGGAGATGTAGTTCCTTTACCAAAAGGGCAGTCTGTTATAGACATATCTCCTGAGATAAGAGAAGTTGTTGAAAAAGGTAAACCAGAAGCTTTAGTTTGGGAAAAAGTTTTTGGTGAAGGCACGTATGGAACTAAAAATAGTGGTTTTAGTCAAAGCTTAACTGGAGCCAAAAGCACAGACGCCTTGTTTCCTACAATGCCAGGAGCTTATACAGAAGCTGCTCATAAAGCTTTTTTTGAAAATGCCTTTGGAATGTCATTGGTTAATAGAGCAAATAAAGTTTTGCCCAATGCAACTAAAGTACAAAAAAATAGATTAATAAACACATTTGCACGTTTAGAAAACGAACTAGAAAAGAATCCAACACTCGTAAGATATGTAAACAAACTAATTAAAGAGGGAAAAATTGACGTCCCATACGATAAGTATAAAACAACCAAACAGTTAATGGATGAAGCTGACTCAATTGCTTTTCCAATTAAAACTAATAATAGAGGTCTACCACTTGCAGGAGCTAAAAGTGCTTTTCAAGACAGGCTAGGTATGGAAATGGCTGTTGATGAAGCAGCGAAAAAATTTAATATTAATGATCCTGCAACTTGGGTTGGCGTGGTGCAGGCTACAGCTAGAGGCACAAAGGGAGGCGGAGCGGGGGCTAATGAGTTAATACTTCCGTCTGATCCTAAAATTAGAGACGAGATTACTGAGTTAATAAAAAAAGCTAGTGAACTTACAGTGACAAGAAGGGCAGGAGCTCAATTAGAACAGTTTTTGAAACCTGGTCAAACGATGGAGGGCAGTCTAACAGATTTAGCCAACAAGTTTGGTGTTAGAAAAGACGAGTTTTTTGTTGGAGTAAGAAAAATTAAAGAAGAGATAAAAAATACAAATCAAATAGCAAAAAAACAAAACGAAGTAGCAACAGCAACAACAGCTAGTAAACAAGAAAAACTTCAACAAGAATTGTACTCTTTGTATTTTAAAGGTTTAGAACAAAGAGGTTTAACTAATTTAGCTAAAGAGGCGAGGATATTTAATGCCTACAAAAAACAATTAAATAAAATATTAGAAAAGGGTCCTAAGACATACTATGCCATGGATCACATGAAACCTATAATGTCTTTGTTTAATCAATATTACAAAAAAGGTGATCAATTACCTTTTTCATCTTTAAAAAGAATATTTGAACCTAAAAACCTTAACATACTAACTACAGACGCAAACACTATAATTAAATCAGGTTATTTAGAAGATGTAACCCAAGGGTTGGGTCAAGCAATTAATTCTTTTAACTCTGCCACAAAACCAGCAACCAGAGCAGCGGCTAAAAAGACGGCAGAAAAAGCTATAAATAAGTTTAAAAAAGCCGTTCGAGAATACAATAAAAGAAACCCTAACGACAGAATTTATTACGACTTGACTGATAATATGGCTTATCCAAAATGGGCAAGAATTTCTAATACAGGAGTAATAACAAATCCATTTAGAATATTAGCTAACACTATAAAACGAGAAGCTGCAAAAAATCCTGACATTAAGTTTCCAACAATTAGTCCTCTTTTATTGAGAAGAAGAGCAGAAGATATGAAAGATCCATTAACAGATGAAGAATTAAAAATTATTCTTGATTTTATGAAAGAACAAGGAATTAGTATACGAGGTGTTAGGGGCTTTGAAGAAGGCGGACGCGTGGATTTTGTAACAGGTGGTTTATCTGAATCTATAAAAGAGGTGCAAGAAGAAATAAAACGAACAACACAACCATTAAGGGAAACTATTGCGGATGTATCAAAACCATACGCTATAAAAGCAAAAGAAGTATTAGATGACACTGCAAAGGTCTTAAATAAAAACGAACGACCTGCAGAGTTTAGAGTTGTTTCAGATGGTTATAAATTAGTTACAGAAAGCCCTATTATAAAAAGTATAGTGGCTCTACCAGCAAAAGGTCAGATAGCAGGATTAGAGGCTGTAGAGGCAATATACAACACAATAAGACCAGGTGTTGAAAACGATATAGAGATGGAAGAGAAGTTTCCTGCAATATATGGAATACACAGATTATTAACAGAAAGCGTTGGCAAAACTCCTGATGATCAAACATACATATCTGTTGTTGATGAAATAAACAGAGCACAAGAAACAGGGTTTACTAGACTTGGTTACAATATAGCTGATTTCGTCGCATCAGGTATAGATGGTGTTAGCAATAGAACTGAGTTTACAGAAAGAGTGAGAGATTCTTACGATAAGTCTGTTAAAGAAGGCAAGTTCACGGAACCCGAAACTTTTCTTGGTGAGGTTGGTGCGATAGCTGTTGAGTTTGGAGCTCCTGGTGGAGCAATATTTAAGGGTGTTAATGCTGCAAGAAGATTTCTTGGTGGCATAACAGGATTTAATTTATTCACAACTCCAACATACAGTTTAAAAGGTGGCAAATGGTTAGCTACAAAAATATCCAATGTTGCAAAACGTGCTGGCACATCAGCAACTGTTTTTGGAGCAACGGATATTGTTGCAGGTGGTCCATATAATACTGTTTCAGACGCATTTAGTGATGACCCTTTGTTGTTTGATGAAAGTCTTGGGTACGATTACGAAGACACAACAAATTTAAGTGGTAAAGAACTAGCGATAGCAAATTTTAAAAACAGATTACGCTTTGGTGCAGACGGTGCAATCATTGGTGGTTTGTTTCCATTAGTTGGACCGCCACTATGGGCAGCTACAAAGTTTGGTGTCATCAAACCAGTGACAGGGCTAACAAAAGGTTTATTACGTGTGGGTGATGAGCTAGCTGTTAAACCTGTAAGTTATTTAGCCACGGGCACACTAAAAGCTCCGTTGTCAAAACCTGGACAACTAGAGGTGCAAGTGCCTTTACTAGGTGAGGCTGTTCAAGGTGTTGGTAGTGGTGTAAAAATATTTGCTGACTTTTTAGGTAAAGACATAATTACAAGAGCTGCAGTTACAGCCATGGGTGCAAAACCTGGTTTAGTTAAACAGCTACCAGATTTTAAAGATTGGAGAATGTTTGATGTAAACAGTGATGATCCACTAAAGAAAAATTTAAAAAAAATAGACAATGTGTTTTCTTTCTTCAGAGAGGCTGGACCACGAAGCGCGAATCAATTGTTTTTGGACACAGAGGCACAAAACTTTATAAAAGGTAAACAAAGACAAATAGAAAAATTAATAGATTCCATAGAAAGAAAATCTTACGATCTGGCAAATGGTTTTTTAAGAAGGTACAATACATCTAAAACGTCTCCTGCTGGGCAACAATACATACTAGATCAAACTTTAGCATATTTAAAAGGTCAAATAAAATTAACTCAACTACCTCCAGAAATACAAGAGGCGGCAAAAGCATTAAACAAAGAGTTTGTTGAAATTAGAACATTGTTTAGAGATGTTTTGCCAGAGGGTAGTGGTCTTAGAGACTTTTTAACAATGAATTTAGGCTCGTACATGAGACAATCTTTTGGTGTTTTTACAAATCCACAATTTAAACCAGACCCTGAACTGGTTGAAAAAGCAACCAAGTTTATAGAAGGCAGAATAAGAGCAAACGAGTCATTAGTTGAACTAGCGGCTAGAGTTTCCAATAAACCAACAGACGAGGCAGTTACAGATTTTGCAAGAAAACAAGTGCAAGATCTTTTAGCAACTGCAAAAGCAGAGGGTTTTGACCCGCTAATACAACTTCAAAGAATAGCTAGAGAAAATTTAAAAATGGACGATTTAATAATACAAACGGGAGAAGAACTACCTGCCGTAATTAGAAAACTTCTTGGAGAGGAGGATAGTTTAAGATCTTCTGTTTTACAAACAACATCTAGTTTGCTCACACAAGCAACTAATTTAAAAAACTATGAAAGAATTGGTGAGTTACTATTAAGAGAAGGTAGGTTGTTTGCATCAAGAGACGAAGCCATAGCTGCTGGAGTTACAAACCCGCTTGTTGTGGGTAGAGTGCCAGGACTAGGTTTACTAGAATCGGGGATCGCGAATTTATACGGATCACGAGAGATAACCGACTTGCTTAGAGGCACGGGTGGTATGCTGGATAAGTTTATGCAAAACTCAATATACCAATCAATGATTGCATACAAAGCTGGTGTGCAAACAGGTAAAACAGTTTTATCTCCAGCAACACAAAGTCGTAACTTTTTAAGTGCAGGTGCGTTTGTTTTAAATAATGGTTGGATAGGCGGTAAAGCATCAGTGACTGACGCGTTTAAAATAGTTTTAGATGATGTATTTGGCGCTGGTAGGACACTAAACGAGGTAGACTTAATAAATAATATAGCAAGAAAATCGGAGCTTGGTGTTATTGATGAGAACATTGTAGCATCAGAGCTGACAGCTGTGCTGTCTGACATCAAAAATGGTAAAATTGGCACCATCGCACAACTAACAACAAGAGCAGATGACTCAGCATTAATGAAAACTGCAACTAGATTGTACTCTGGTGGTGATAATGTGTGGAAGTGGTATGCCCACGAGTATTTGATGTCACAACTAAAAGGTGCTTTTAAAAACGTAGACGAGGTCAAACGTGCTGTATTGGATGATTTTAATATAGACGTGTTTAATCCAAAAAATTTATCACAAGCTGTTGAAGAGTATGCTGCTTTATTAGTTAGAGAGTTGATGCCTACGTATAGTAAAGTGCCGCCTGTTATACAGGCGATTAGAAAAATACCTTTCTTTGGTAACTTCGTATCGTTTCCTGCAGAAATACTTAGAACCAGTGTTGCAACATCCAGTCTTGCTATGAAACATATAGCTTCTGGCAATCCAACACTTAGGGCCATGGGGCTTAGATCACTTGCCGGTCAAGGACTTACACTGTTTGCGTTAAATGAGGGTGCAAAAGCTTTAGGTCATGCATTTACAAATGTAACACCAGAGCAAATAAAAACGTACAAAGAAGAATTTGGACCTGCTTTTATGAGATTCAGTGAGTTAGTTCCAATTAGTAATATTGATGAACAAAAAGGCACCTTTAAGGTTTTTGATTTGTCTAGATTTAATCCATACGATTTAGTCACAGCAACGGCAAACAACTTGTTGGTTAGAGCAACCGATCCACAAGCAACACTAGATCCTGATAAAATAGAAACAGATGTTTTTAAATCGTATTTAAACGCATCGGGACCTTTGCTTGATTTAGTAAACGGAACACTATTAGGATTCTCCATTGGGTTTGAAGGTATCGCAGAAATATTTGAAGGCAGAACAAAACAAGGATCTCCTATATACTCAGGTAGTGATAGAGACATAGAAAAATTAGATAAAGCAATAGCACACTTATTAAAAAAAGATGAGCCTGGTATACTTAGCACAGGTAGAAGAATTCTTAACGCTTTAGAACAAGACGTAACCGGAACAGGACAAGTTATTAAACTTCAGGATGAGGGTTTTAAATTATCTGGTGGGTCTTCAGTTACAATTGATGTGCCAGGATCTTTTGCATACAAGATCAGTGAATTTAAAAATACATTTAAAGAACCAAAAGTAGCAGAGGGTTTTTATTCAACAAAAGATTACCAGAAACGTGGCCCAGCACAATTAGTTCGTGAATATAATCAACAAAACGAAGAAGCGTTTAGAGAACAATATAGATTTTACAGAGCCACGAGAGCTGCGCTAGACTCTGGACTTATGAATAGAACTCAAGTTATCACCGCGTTAAAAGCTAGAGACCTGTCCAACACAGCCATAGCTGCTATTTTGTCTGGTAGATATGTTCCACTGTCTTATGGTAAAGATGCATTAATAAGTCGTTATAATAAAATTAAATCGGGACAACCTAATAAAGTATTTAATATAAATGATTTTGTGCCTATTGGTGGTTTGGAACAAGTGAAAAATAAATGGAGACAATTTAAGTTTGAGGATTTTGAAAGACAAACGAGAGAGCCTGAACAATTACCTGATCTACCACAAGTAGAGACACCAGTAGAGGAGAAACCTGTCGCAACTAAACCATTACCAACTAGTCCTGACCCAGCGCCACCGCTATCACAGACAGCTGATGTGATACCTGCCACAGGATTGACAACAACAGAAACTGCTTTATTATCACCGTCTGATCAGATCATTAGACAGAGACAAAGAGGTATCGTATAATGAACGACACAGTTAAAGGCATAACACCAGAAGGCGACAGAGAACATATCATATCTTTGTATGGACATGTAAAAGGTGTAGAGCGTGAAATAGAAACAATTAAAACAAATCATCTAAAACATCTAGATGAAAAAATTTCACACGTACACCAAGACGTAGAGGCTTTGGGGGGCAAGATAGACAAAATCTATTGGGTAGTTCTAACTACGGTGGGTGCCGTTGGTTTAATTGTAATAGAAACTTTATTGGGAATGATATGAAACTATCAAAAAACTTTTCACTAGCAGAAATGACTAAATCTCAAACTGCAACACGTAGAGGTATTAGAAACGAACCCTCAACAGAACATGTAGAAAATCTTATTCACCTAGCGGAGACTGTCCTGCAACCTGTCAGAGAACACTTTGGCAAAGCGGTCGTTATATCTTCAGGCTATCGTAGCCCAGAGCTGTGCGAAGCTATCGGGTCTTCGTCTAAGTCACAGCATGCCAGGGGTGAGGCAGCAGACTTCGAGATACCTGGAGTTGACAACATGCAACTCGCAACGTGGATTAATAAAAATACAAATTTTGATCAATTAATTCTGGAATTTTATGAGCCAGGAGATCCAAATTCTGGATGGGTGCACTGTTCAGCGGTGAAGGAAGGGTCGAGAGCACAAGTGTTAAAAGCAAGCAAAGTAGAAGGCCGGACCAAATACGAAAACATACTTCTGATTTAAATCCACTCTCCAATATCTTCGCCCATAATTTCATTTGCTATATTTATTTTACTCCTTAACGACTTAACGATACGTTCGTCTATCGTATTTTCTGCTATCAAGTCAACATATGTAACACTGCCAGTCTGGCCGATACGATGAGCTCGATCTTCTGACTGTAGTCTTTTTTCAAGGTCATAGTTGTTAGAGTAGTATACCACCGTGTTGGCAGCTGTAAGTGTGATTCCATAGCCACCAGTTTGTGCATTTCCTACAAAATAGCGTGTAGGGCTGTTTTTCTCTTGAAATAGAGCAATGTTCTCCTGGCGGAGGGTAGGGTCCACCCCACCGTGATATTCGACTGTAGACGCATCTCCGTAAGCTTTTTTCAAAGATTCGACTATGTTTTTTATATCTTCAACATAGTTTGCCCATATTATCACCTTGCCGTCCGTTTCTTCTAACAAGTTCATCAAAGCATCAACTCTGTTGTTTTTGAGGTGCGTAATTGTGCCATCATCTGCCTTAAAATGGCCACAAGTTACTTGGTGCAATCTCATGAGTTGTGTCATAACATTTACGGTTGACATCATTTTGCCATCATCAAGTATAGCAAGAGCCATCTCTTTCATTTGTCTGTAAATCTTTTTCTGTTCGTCCGTTAGCTCAACAAACCTTTTTACAAATACTTTCTCAGGTAAATCTAAACACTCTTCTTTTAATACACGATACGAAAATTTTTCTAGTTTTTTAGATAGTTCATCTAGTCTGCGATAACTTCCAACTATTTGCACACTACGCCCACCAAAGTTTTTAGTCAGCATGTGAGCGTAACGAGATCTATAAACATAATAAGAGTCATAGCCCAGGTGATATGGGTCAAGAAACAAACACTGACTAAACAAGTCAAGTGGTGATTTTGTAACTGGAGAGCCGGTTAATATTCTACGATACTTTGCAAGATTCCCTATCTTTAAAATATTTTTTGTTCGCTTTGCTGTCGGAGTCTTGATCGTCGTAGATTCATCAATCCCTATCAAAGCTCTTCCGCATAACATGTTAAGGAAACGATGCGCAAAGTCCAGTCCTTTTGATGTGGAAAATGCTTCTACGTTCATTATCAATATCTTAAGTTCTTCTTTATCATCAAACAAAGTATCAAGTTCGACTTGTTTTTTCTTTGTAATAGTCGGATCCCATAAAACTTTTGTATGCTCCACGTGTTCTGGCATGTGAACAGGAAACTCTATTTGATCCCAGTTCTTGTACACACCCTTTGGTGCTACGATTAATGCACCGCGGATCGCGCCTTTGTCATAGAGCATAGCGATATTATCAACGAGGACCTTGGATTTACCTGTCCCCATCTCCATAAACAAGGCATAGCTTTCTGCAGCCCATGATTTTTCTAACGCCTTGAGTTGATGCTCGTAAGGCTTAGTTTTAAACTTATACTGTTTTATCATATTTTCTTTCTTGACTTATATTTAATCATGATTAGATTATTGTCAACTTAAAACGGAGAAAGAAATGGATAAAGATAAGATTATACAGTCACTACTTAAACTGTTGCAAAAAAACAACAGTGAAATAATTAATTTAAATATTCAAGTAGATGACTTGACAGATAAACTAAACGCAGCTATGGCTGTAGAAAAGAAAGAGAAAGATGAAGAATCAAATATTCGAACTGTACAAACCGAAAAGCCTAACTAGTTTTCTAGCGTTCTACAAAGAGAACCCAGAAGAAAAGTTTGTATATGTTTTACAACACCCGCCACAAAATATAAATATTTTGTCGGCATCAGATTATGGATATCTGGTAATATGTTTACCAGAAAACACGCAAATGATATTCAGTTCTGCACCTTTTGTAAGGAAGATGAGAAAAAATTTACAAGATTTTAAATCAGATGATTATATACTGTGCACTGGAGACCCAGCTGTCATAGGTTTGTCAACAGCTATAGCTAGTGACGTGACACAAGGACAGTTTAATTTATTAAAGTGGGATAGACAGGAAAAAAGATATTACCCACTTTCATTTAATTTATACGATAAAGGAGAAAGCATTGAGTAAAATAAATTTTGAAGCAGATCAACAAGAGATTGTTGAAAAGACAGATATACAAACTCTGTCTCGTTATTGTTTGATGTTACAAAACTTAGAAGATCAAATGGTAAACATGGAAAAAGATTTAAAAAAATTAAAAGAAGAGGCAGATAAAATTTCATCAGAGGTGATACCAAACTTACTAGCAGAGCAAGGTTTATCATCTCTCAAATTAGCTGACGGCAGTTCTGTTGATATTAGAAAATCATACAACTGCACCATCAAAAAAGATCAGATGGAGTTAGCATACAACTGGCTTCGAGAAAACGGATTGGGTGACATCATTAAAAATGAAGTCGCTGTGCAATTCGGCAAAGGCGAAGATAACAAGGCAGAGCAATTGCTAGGCCTTGCAGTGCGAGAAGGCTATGAGCCTTCGCAAAAGCAGAAGGTAGAACCTATGACTTTGAAAGCACTCTTTAGAGAGCGTGTCGAGGCCGGCCTCGACATGCCCTCACAATTCTTTCACACTTTTGTGAAGGACCAAACAAAAATAGGCCGGAAATAAGGAAACAAGAAAAATGAACCAAGTAGCAAAAAAGCAAAAATCAGATGTAGCCTTAGCGGGTATGTTTGAACAAGACGCTAATACGAGCTTTGACAACATGGGGTCGGAAGACTTTGCGTTGCCATTTCTTAGAGTGTTAGGTCAACTGTCACCCGAGACAAACAAACGGGACGCCAAATATGTAGATGGTGCTGAGCCAGGTATGATATTTAATACCGTGACTAAGAAACTCTACGATGGCGAGAAAGGTCTCAACGTAGTGCCTTGTTATTACAAGCGTGAGTATGTTGAGTGGTCAGATCGTGGAGAGGGGACTAGTGCTCCTGTAAAAATTCACTCTGTCCAAAGTGGTATCATCGAACAGGCAACGCGTGATGCTAGTTATAAAGATAGACTACCAAATGGTAACTATCTAGAAAACACGGCATCATACTTTGTATTATTGGAGTCTGGTGAGGCTGCATTAATATCTATGAAATCTACGCAACTTAAAGTTAGTAGGTCATGGAACTCTATGATGAACAGCATAAAGATGAAGGGTGGTAAAGGTATGTACACACCACCAATGTACAGTCATGTTTACAATCTCAAAACTGTGCAACAATCAAACGACAAGGGAACTTGGTTTGGTTGGAGTGTAGAAAAGGTTGGAGAGATAACTGACGTAAGTCTTTACGAGCAGGCAAAAGGTTTTGCTGACAGCGCTGTGAAAGGCGAGGTTATTACAAAACATGGAGAGGAGAGCACAAACTCTGATAAAGAGTCTGTGCCATTCTAATGTCTAAAGGGACGTATAAAAAATTTAAACCTTATACGTCCCTGACGTTCGATGAGTATTGGTTGGCTCAAGATGAGCTATGGGACATAAGTTTAAAAGAGTCTAAAAAACAAAAAAAAGAAAGGAAAAGTAAATTAAATGATAAGGACGTGCCCGACGTGCAAGAAAGAATTCGAGATAACAAAATTTCAGAAGAGTAAAATATACTGCAACGATATTTGTAAACCAGGTTTTAGACCTAACAGAGGTAAACCAAGAACAGGAAGACCGAAACGTGAAGTTTAAAGAAATATTTGAAGGTAACAAAAGTGCATATGGTCAGCTGATATTATCAGGGGCAACAAATGACAAAGGCAAAGCAGACGGTAAAGCTTTTATAAAAAGACAGCCGGTTACTGACGACCTTTGGGAAGACCACATAGCGGGTAAAGATCCAGCGCTAGGTGTGATACCTATTAACGAAGACAACATGTGTAAGTGGGGTTGCATTGATGTAGATGTATACAATGTAGATCATTTGGTTTTGATGAGAAATATTAAGGGACTTAGCTTTCCATTAGTCACATTTAGATCTAAGTCTGGTGGTGCGCATTTATTTTTATTTGCTAAAGAGTTTATTCCTGCATCATTGATGCAGTCAAAACTCAAAGCAATGGCAGATGCTTTGGGTTATGCAGGTAGTGAGATATTTCCGAAACAAACTGAAATATTAGTTGAGCGTGGTGACACAGGTAATTTTTTAAACTTACCATACCACGGTGGTGCACGTGGTTTGAGATACGCAATCAAAGCTGGTGGTGAAGCAGCTAGTTTAGAATCATTCTATTCTATATACGATGAGTGGGCACAGACAAAAAAAGAGATAGAACAAATAACTGTAAAAGAAACAAAAGTAGAAGAGGCATTTGAACAAGGACCACCTTGTTTAAATAGATTAGCAACAGAGGGATTTGGTGAGGGATCAAGAAATAATTCACTATTTAACATAGCTGTATATTGCAAGAAAGCTTTTGAAGATTGGGAGAACAAGGTAGGTCAATATAATCAAACATACATGGACCCACCACTAAGTTATCAAGAGGTGCAGTTGGTAATTAAGTCTGTGACTAAGAAAGGTTACGATAAATACAGGTGTAAAGAACAGCCAATATGTGGTGTGTGTAATGCTGCAAAGTGCAGAACAAAAAAGTTTGGTGTTGGTTTTGAAGAAGAGCAGATGCCAGAGCTAGATACTCTTACAAAGATAACATCTAATCCACCGCAATGGTTTTTAAATGTTGGTGGCAAGCGTGTAGAACTAAAAACAGAACAGCTACACAATCCTAATTTGTTTGCGATAGCGGTATTAGATCAGGCAAACGTAGTATCACCGATACCAAAAGCACAAGACTGGAGGGAGGTTTATCTAAAAACTTTGATGAATAATTTACAAGAGATAGAACCACTGGAATCATTAGATCCAATAAACCAAATAGTAAATTTATTGTATGACTTTACAGTCAACAGACCTGCTGCAAGAACGAAAGAAGATATGTTAAATAAGATGTCCTGGACTGACGAGGGCCACACATATTTTAGAATGGATGACTTTTATTCTTTTTGCAAACGTAACAACTGGGAGATGGATAAGATTAAAACAGGTAATCTGATAAAGACACTCAAAGATATTTTTGAGGACGAGATTAGAATGACTCTAAAAAACCAAACGCCAAGAGTCATAAAGATAAAAGCGATGAGAAAAACAAAGCCAGAGATAAGCCAAGAGAAATATCAGGAGACGCCGTTCTAATGAAAACAATAATACTAGGACCACCAGGCACAGGCAAGACAACAACGCTACTAGATTTAGTGGATGACTTTTTGCGATCAGGCACAGATATAAAAAAGATAGGATACTTTTCTTTTACAAAGAAAGCTGCGTGGGAGGCCACGTACAGGGCAGAAGAAAAGTTTATGATAGACAAAAAAGATATACCATACTTTAGAACACTACACTCGCTAGCTTTTAGAATGTTGGGTGCAAAGAAAGAGACTGTCATGGGTCACGCAGACTACAGAGACTTTGGTTTGAAGTGTGGCATACCAATAAAGACAGCTTGGTACGAGGATGGCAATGGCACATTTAATTCTGACAACGAATATCTACGTTTGATAAATAAAGCACGAGTTTTAGAGATACCTGTCTTGGATTTGTACGATAGAAATGAGCACAGTATGGACATCGAGCGAGATCTATTATATCTTTTAGATCAAGAACTTAAACGATACAAAGAAGAAAAAGGACTTATCGATTACAATGACATGGTTTCAAAATTTATTGAACAAGATATATCACCGTCTTTCGACGTATTATTTATTGACGAGGCACAAGATCTTTCACCCTTACAATGGAGAATGGTTAGAACGTTATGGAGAAAAGCCGACAAGACATATATTGCTGGTGATGATGACCAGGCTATTTTTAAATGGGCTGGTGCTGATGTTGATACTTTTATTGCACTTAAAGAAGAAGTAGATTACGTCGACACGTTAAATCAATCTTATCGAATACCTGGTGGTCCAATACACGATCTATCACAAAGAATAATTAGAAATGTTTCTAACAGATACGACAAAGACTACATGCCAAGACAAGAGATGGGTGATCTTACAAGATACTCTGATGTCACGCAGGTGGACATGTCACAAGGTGAGTGGTTAGTATTGTCATCTGCAAATCACTTTCTTGATGACATAAAAGATTTATGTGAGCTGCAAGGTTGGTACTATTCACACAAAACAAAAAACTCTGTAAAACTAGATTTACTTCTTGCAATACAAACCTGGGAGAGGTGGAGAAACAGTGAAACATTATTACCAGTAGCATCAATAAAAAATATATATTCTTATCTAGGCGCCAACGTGACAAAGGGTTATCAAAAAGGCAAGACTATGGACGAGAACGAAGAGGGTTATTACATCGAAGAGTGCGTCGCGGATCATGGATTACAAACAAAAGATGTTTGGTACAAAGCATTTGCAGGTTTAGATACCAACACAGAAAATTATATTCGTAATATGTTAGCGAACAAAGAAAGTTTTAAACAAAACCCACGCATAACTTTATCAACAATACACGGAGCCAAAGGAGGTGAAGCCGACAATGTATTACTTTTACCTGATATTACTAAGTCTGCTCTTGACCACAACGATATTGATCCAGACGAACTACACCGTCTATTCTATGTTGCTGTGACACGTGCAAAGAAAGCATTGCACATACTAGAGCCAAAGAACTATGACAGAGCATACATGCTGTGAGATTTCATGAACACATAAAAGGTGACAAAGCAGAATACATCGCTGCGATGTGGTTGTGGGACCAAGGATACTTGGTTTGCAGGAACATGTCACAACAAGGAGCTGTCGATCTTGTTGCCATACGAGAGAACGAGGTCATACTGATAGACGTAAAATCAGTATGCGTGAGAAAAAGAGATGGATACAAAATTAATAGATCACTCACACCAATACAAAAAATTCTTGGTGTCAATATTTTAAACGTAAATGTAGAAACAGGAGAATGCACATATGTCTAACCCATACGACAACCAGGTCGGAGGCGACCATTATAAAAAATACGAGATACAGCCTAGCGAATTTATCAATAAAAACAAATTGTTATTCGCTGAAGGATCTGCTATAAAGTACATCGTAAGACATCAAGATAAAGGAGGCAAGGAGAGCCTCGAGAAAGCGAAACACTTTATAGATATGATTATAGAAAGGGATTATTAAAATGAATGAAGAATTTGACAATCGTTACGGTGAGAACAGAAACAAAGTAAAATTTATCGAAAGCGGTAAAGAAATTGTTCGTGACTCTGATGAGTATTGGATGGAATTAAAAGGAAAAATTCCAAAGAAGGATATGTTATGTAGAGCTATAACCTTAGCAGATATGGATAAATATGATTACCCTAGTTATGTTTGGCCAACAAAAGATAAAGAAGCTTATGCCTTAAACATTTTTTTTAATCCAAGATTTGAAAAACCAACAGAGCAAGAATTAAAAGATGGTGGTGATTATTATATTGAGTTGTTTTATCATGACCCTGATCCAAGAGCTACAATGTTAGATTGGGTAAACCATATTTGTGGTAAACCCTGGTGTAATTCCACAATGTTAAAAGAAATAATTAGAAAAGCAGAGAGTTATTGCGTAAAAGAAAAAAACAAAAGTTTAATGGGACGTAAACACGAAACAAATAACTAATGAGAACTTTACAACAACCATTATTCACACCTGAAACTGAGTGGGTGCCACCACACAGATTACCAGATTTATCCAGGCATTTAGAAATAGCGATTGACTTGGAAACACGAGATCCAAACCTGCTCACAATGGGATCAGGTGCGGTAAGAAGAGACGGGGAGATAGTCGGCATAGCGGTCGCGGTCGAAGGCTGGTCCGGCTATTTTCCTATCGCGCACGAAGGTGGTGGGAACATGGACCGTGAATTAGTCCTGGACTGGTTCGAAGAAGTTTTACACACGGACGCTACAAAAATATTTCACAACGCCATGTACGATGTATCTTGGATCAGGTCTCTTGGATTTCAAATACGCGGTGGCATCATTGACACGATGATAGCTGCAAGTTTAATAGATGAGAACAGGTTTAGTTATACACTAGACTCTGTTGGTAAAGATTATATTGGCATGCGTAAGAATGAAAAACTTTTACAGGATGCTGCAAAAGACTTTGGTGTCAATCCAAAAGCAGAGATGTGGAGATTACCTGCACCATTTGTTGGTGAGTATGCAGAGAAAGACGCAGAGATCACATTAAAGTTGTGGCATGCACTACAACATGAAATATCAAAACAAGATCTGTGGGATGTATTTAATTTAGAAACAAGTCTGTTTCCGTGTCTGGTTGATATGAAATTTAAAGGTGTGCGTGTTGATGCGCAAAAAGCAATGTCTGTCAAGGCACAGTTACAACAAACAGAAAAAGAATTATTACAAGATATTAACAAGATAGCAGGGTTTGACGTAGAGATATGGGCTGCGGCATCGATTGCAAAAGCATTTGAAAAAGTAAAACTACCATACGACAGGACAGAAAAAGGCGCACCAAGCTTTACAAAAAACTTTCTTGCAACACACCCTGCTGAGCTACCAAAACTAATTAACGAAGCAAGAGAGATAAACAAAGCAAACACAACATTTATAGATACAATACTCAAACACGAACACAACGGGCGCATACACGCAGAAATAAACCAGATACGC